>Ga0209395_1001392_pt1 | contig 33841 bp, 32 predicted proteins | sample GOMGulsemesocosm_3_FD_184635 | JGI IMG/M metagenome (GOLD analysis project Ga0209395, IMG submission 184635) | Methane-oxidizing microbial communities from mesocosms in the Gulf of Mexico - GOM9D Gulf of Mexico (SPAdes) (version 2) | ecosystem: Environmental > Aquatic > Marine > Cold seeps...
GGTGCTGGATGAATCATTCAACCTATGATGAACCCAAATATTTATTTGCTTTAGAGAAGCGTAATAAAAAGATGGTTTAGTTAAAAAAGGTTGACGACCACCTCAGAGCGTATGGTTACTTTCTTTGTCGGTCCAAAGAAAGTAACTGGTGTGCCTGCGGCCAAGCTTAAGAGCGAGAAAATACATAAAGCACATCATAAAGACCACTGAACCTAATTTACAGGCACAGTTAACTACAACATCGCCAATCTAATTGAGATAAAACTATTCTCCAATCTCTTGTTTTGCTTGGATAAAGCTAGTGACTAAGGTGGCGTAAGCCTGTCCAACGTCGCTGTTGCCGGCGGTGATGCCCGCTGGGTGTTGAATTGGGGCACCTTCGGCTAAGTGCAGATAGCAGCTGTTTGGCATTGAGGCTATGGTGTGAACATAAAACTGAGCATCGCTAATGCTGACGCCACAGTTGGTGTAAGCACTGGCTGGCATAAATGAAATGCTGTCTAAATCTAGTTCAACGCCAATAGGCTGGCCACTGTCGCCCAAATAGCAGGTCGCGACTTGTAAGGCTTGCTCAAAGGTCATTTCGCGGCGACTCCAGATTTGCTGATAGCTAATGGCGGGAAAGTGCTGCTTGTTAAGCGCCTTGAGGTTGGCCGCTGAGTTCTTTAGTTCGTGCATGCCGAGCGAAAAATAATGACTTAACAGGCCTTGCTCGCTGGCGTAGCTAAAACCATTGCCGCTGTGGCGCCCTTCAAGGCTTCTAAAGTCGGTATGAGGATCAAGATTAATCGCCGCCATAGTAGTGGCTTTGGCCTCACTAAAGGCTTTGATTATTGGGTAGGCATTGTTATGACCACCACCAATAATAATCGGGATTAAATCGTGACTCGCGATGGTCTTAACCACTGCACTGACACGTTGATCTAAGCGTGCGACTAATTGGCGTAGCTGGCTTAGATCTTGCGGCTGGTTGAGATCGAGCGGGTAGCTTTGTTCTTGCAAATCATGACACTGAATATGACCTAACAAAGCCAATTCCATACCTTTGATATAAGCGTTGTGCTGTAGATTGCAAAAGCGTTCGAGAAATCCGGCCCAGCCAAGATCTGCGCCACCGCGGCCTAAGTTGGCTCGTGGTCCAATATCTTCGGGAATACCTAGCAGTACAAATCGCACCCCTGCTGATTTAAAGCTCGCGAGCGAGTCTGCTAAATTATCGCCTGAAGGTAAGGACAGGCACTGGCCTAATCGTTCTTCACCTTCACGAATAGATAGGTATGAATTAAGGTAGCTGCTATCGGCAAATATTAGTGGGTTCATCACAGGCTCATTTTATTATTATTGATGGTTATTTTATACCAATTTGATTGGTTATGTTCCCGTTAACTGTGTCTGAGTTTTTAATTTATTAAGTATCAATTAATTAAAATTTTAGACAACTTAGCAACGACCACCAAATTCCCGCTTTAAGTTGCCTCACTATAAATGCCTGTTAGGAGAAAAATTCAGGGACGAATTTTTAGATTTCCGCGCAGGACGCGCATTGAAATCGGTTTCGTTAAGACAGGAATTTATAGGGATATCAGCAACTAACACGGGTCGCCTTTCTTTTAGTTACTTATTCTTTGGCGAAGCAAAGAAAAGTAACTGGTGTGCTAGCGCCAACACTTAAGAGTGAGAGAACATATAAAGCACATCAAACATCCGCCAGACTTAATTGGTAGCCACACTTAACTACAACATAGCCAATTTGATTAATTAAGTGATCGATTTTGTAGTGAGAAAAAATGGATTAGAACAAGACATTTATCATTCGATTTAGCCATGAAAAATGTTCATCTTTTTAAGGTGATTGGTATTATACCAATCAGATGGCTATACCTAAGTTGCTTGGAGCTGGGGGTTATATTTAGTGGCAACAGCTTGAGTAATAGGGCAGTGATGGCATGATTTGACACGGTTACCACCATAGGTAGTAACCGTGCAATAAAGCAGTGCTAGGCTAGTTATTCAATATCTAATGGCTCAGGTGACAAGATTATGCCAGTTGAGTCAGCATAGACATGATCTTCGGGTAAAAAGGTCACGCCGCCAAAGTTAATTGGAATATCGAGTTCGCCATCGTCAGTATCACTGGCTAAAACGGGGATTGAAGCAAGTGCTTGAATGCCTAACTCAATTTCGTCGATTTGGTCAACATCGCGAATACAGCCATAGACAATTAAGCCTTCCCAGTCATTATCAAGCGCGAGCTGTGCTAACTCAAGATCAACTAGGGCGCGTCTTAGCGATCCTCCACCGTCAATGACTAATACCTTGCCTGAACCATCGCGTTGTAATACATCTCTAATTTGGCCATTAGCTTCATGGCACTTTATAGTAACGACTTCGCCGCCAAATGAATTGCGGCCACCAAAATTGGCAAACATAGGTTCAACAACGTCAACGCTATCAAGATAGATGTCACATAATTGTGATGTATTGTATTGCATAGCAAAACTCCGATATTTAACTAAGGATTTTCTATACAAATAGTAGCCCAAGCAGTAAATAAGTGAAGTGTTATTTTATTTATATTAGCCAAAGTTCGTTATTTTTTTGAGCTTGTTAGCACAATTGCGCTTGTTCGCTCGAGTAAAGAAAGTGCTTTGCTACAATGGGAAAAAATTTAACAAGGTGTAATTATGGATCCAATGAATGCAGTTGAGTGGTTTGGTCTGGCGGCGTCAGTTATTGTTGCTTATTCACTGATGCTAAAAGATATGTTGAAATTGCGTTGTTGGAACTTGCTAGGCGCAGTGATGTTTTCGATTTACGGTGGCTTAATTGGCGCGCTGCCAGTGTTGGTACTAAACGTATTTATTTCAATTGCTGATGTCTATTACATCGTTAAAATTCGCCAACTCACGAAGTCTAAACACTAATACCAATATCGTCCATCGCAGCATAGTCAACGGTCAGCGCTAGTGGCTGTTGCTTTAACGTGTTCGCATGGGTTATGCGCTTAAGGTAGTCAGCCCACAGTTGGTCTTGATCTTTGGCTAAATGATAGAGATAGGGCCAATCAAATAGTGCATCGTGGTCATCATCAAAGGTTAAATACAACCCGGTATCACCTCTTTGTTCGACGGAGTTTAATTTAACAAAAATTTTGTCGGTGACCAGCAGGGGTAAGTCGTGGCCCAAGTTATGGCGTGTAATAGCTGGTGAGTGAACTCGCAGTATCTCAAACGACAGCATCTCGTGATAACCGTCGTTAAAGGTTAGTTCGAGCAAGGATGCTTGACAGTGGAGCTTTATTTTATGTTGAGAATGCACCGCGTCGACACCGAAAATTGTTTTAGATCAAGAACGACATATTAACCTTTGGTTATTACGTTGTAATTGATCTAAATCAAGTGCTCTGATGAGGAACTCAGGCAAGCGACTAAAAAGTGTTTAGCCGCTGGTGGCTGATTACAAAATAAAGCGACTTAAATCTTCATTTTCAATCAGAGTGCCAAGGTGCTTATTAACATAAGCCTGATCAACTACGACATGGTCACCGCTGCGATCTGATGCGTGGTACGAAACTTCTTCCATGAGGCGTTCAAGCACGGTGTGCAGACGGCGCGCACCAATGTTTTCAGTGCGCTCATTGACCTGCCATGCGGCTTCGGCAATGCGCTTAATTCCGTCTTCGGTAAACTCAACCGTAACTCCCTCTGTGCCTAACAGCGCTTTGTGCTGCTCGGTTAGCGAAGCATTAGGTTCGGTTAGGATCCGAATAAAGTCGTTGCTGGTTAAGGCGCTTAACTCAACACGAATTGGCAGGCGGCCTTGCAGTTCCGGAATTAAGTCTGACGGTTTTGATACTTGGAAAGCGCCCGAGGTAATAAACAAAATATGATCGGTTTTAATCATGCCGTGTTTAGTCGAAACGGTACAACCTTCGATTAGCGGCAATAAGTCGCGCTGCACGCCTTCACGCGATACATCTGGGCCCGAGGCTTCGCCACGTTTACAAATTTTGTCTATTTCATCAATAAAAACGATGCCATTTTGCTCAGCTAGTTCAATCGCCTGCTCTTTAAGATCATCTTGATTAACTAACTTAGCTGCTTCTTCTTCCTGTACCAGTTTTAGCGCATCTTTAATGTTAAGTTTGCGTTTTTTGGTCGGAGTATTAGACATGCTTTGAAACATACCCTGCAATTGATTGGTCATTTCTTCCATGCCGGGAGGGGCCATGATTTCAACACCGACCTGAGGAGCACTAATATCTAGTTCAATTTCTTTGTCGTCTAATTGGCCTTCACGCAGCTTTTTTCGAAAAATCTGACGGGTTTTGCTGTCAGTGGTTGGCGCTTCGTCAAAACCTGTTTGTGCTGGTGGTAATAACGCATCTAAAATACGTTCTTCGGCAGCTTCTTCTGCAGCAAATTGCACTTTTTTAATTTGCTGCTCACGGGTGATTTTTAATGAAACATCGGCCAAGTCACGAATAATCTGTTCAACTTCTTTGCCGACATAACCCACTTCGGTGAATTTGGTTGCTTCAACCTTGATAAACGGGGCGTTTGCTAGCTTAGCGAGGCGGCGAGCAATTTCAGTTTTACCAACACCTGTTGGGCCAATCATTAGAATATTTTTTGGGGTAACTTCCTGACGCAGTTCATCGTCAAGCTGCATCCGACGCCAGCGATTACGCAGTGCAATAGCCACGGCGCGCTTAGCGTCTTGTTGGCCGATAATGTGAGCATCTAACTCAGAGACGATTTCTCTTGGGGTCATTTGTGACATGCTATTTTTCCTTATCCGGAGCGTCTAGGGTTTCAACAGTATGGTGGCCATTGGTGAACACACAGATATTACCCGCAATGGTCAATGCTTTGGTAGCTACTTCGTGGGCATCTAAATCGGTATTTTCAAGCAGAGCTGTTGCTGCGGCTTGAGCAAAAGGGCCGCCTGAGCCAATCGCGATAAGGTCATTTTCTGGTTGGATCACATCGCCGTTACCAGTAATGATTAACGAGGCAGTTTCATCAGCTACTGCCAGCAAGGCTTCCAGTTTTCGTAAACCACGGTCGGTGCGCCAGTCTTTAGCGAGCTCAACGGCAGCTTTAGTCAGGTGACCTTGATGCATTTCAAGTTTAGCTTCAAAGCGTTCGAATAATGTAAAAGCATCGGCGGTGCCGCCAGCAAAACCTGCCAATACCTTGTTGTGATATAAACGTCGAACTTTTCTGGCGTTGCCTTTCATAACGGTGTTGCCCAGTGATACTTGGCCATCTCCGGCGATAACAACTTTACCGTTACGACGTACAGAAACAATAGTAGTCATTGTCTGTCCCTTTGTGAAATGGGTTTAAAACCCTGAATAATTGATACAGATGAGATGGGGGTGAAGATTAATTATTTCAAGGGGCCTATGACATAACCGCTCTTGCAGCTTAGAGCAACAGACTTAACTATCGCATTAAATTAAGGCGATAGTTAAGGCTGTAATATTACGTGATTAACCTTGCCAGAAATAAATCTGACAGCCGTTGATGCGGGCGCGTTGCATACGATGGCGGGCAGACTCGGCATTGCGCCTAGTCTTAAAGGGCCCTAAGTAGACCTGATACCAGTCACTGCTAGTGCCTGTTACTTTTTTGATGTGTGACTCAAAGCCCTGAAATGCGATTTTAGCTTTGAGACCATCCGCCTGACCCAAAGATTTATAACTGGCGCACTGGAGTCTAAACTGTTGATTACTAATCTGCTGTTTAGGTACGTCAACGATCACTTCACGGTCTTGTAGTTCATCAATATATTGCCATTTTTTCTTTGGGATCTGCGGTAAGGCTTCTTGTTTAGCTATTACTTTAGGGCTGACCTTAGGAACAACTTTTGGGGCAGCGATAGGCTGATCCTGTTGAGCTTTACCACCGATAGAAAACAAAAAATAACTAAAACCACCGATCGCCAGTATCACGATCGCCAGCATCACCCACAAACCGGTGCGGCTAGCTGGTGCCGGTGCAGGGGCTGGTTTGCCCCGACCAGTTGATTTTCTGCTGGCAGGGGCGCGCGGTTTACCTTTTTTAGCGTAATCCGCCATTAATTACATCCGTTCCAGCGTTTTTATGCCTAATAGAGACAAACCTTGCTGCATGGTTTTGGCGGTCAGGGCTGCCAGTTTTAGACGACTATTTTTAACCGCTTGATCTTCAGCAATCAGAATCGGACAAGCTTCGTAAAAGCTAGAGAACGCACCAGCTAGTTCAAACAGGTAGCTACACATTACATGCGGCAGACCTTTTGCTGCAACGTTATTCACTGCGTCGTTAAATTGCATCAATTTGTTGCCCAAGGCTTTTTCTTGCTCACTATTAAGGCTGATATTGCCTTCAAGTGCGTCAGCTGATACGCCCGCTTTAGCAAATATGCTCGATACGCGAGTGTATGCATAAAGTAAGTAAGGCGCTGTATTGCCTTCAAAACTTAGCATAGAATCGAAGCTAAATACGTAATCACTGGTACGGGTTTTTGATAAGTCAGCATACTTAACCGCTGAAATACCCACGACATCACCAATGCTTTTTAGCTCAGCTTCGTTCATTTCTGGGTTTTTCTGCTTAACCAGATCATAGGCGCGTTGTTGCGCTTCGCTTAATAAGTCTGCGAGTTTAGCCACTTCACCCGAACGGGTTTTAAAGGGCTTGCCATCTTCGCCCATTACGGTACCAAAGGCCATGTGCTCTAGAGACATCGTTTGGTCGGCAAAGCCAGCTTTTTTAGCTAGGGTAAAAATTTGTTGGAAGTGCAGGCTCTGGCGAGCATCGACAAAGTATAATACACGGTCAGCATTTAATATCTTGTTGCGGTAATTAACAGCGGCTAAATCAGTGGTCGCATACAAGAAACCGCCACCGGTTTTTTGCACGATAATAGGTAATGGGTCGCCATCTTTACCTTTAAATTGCTCAAGGAAAACACATTGTGCGCCATTGTCTTCTACTAACAAACCTTGAGTGCTAAGTTCGTTAATTATGTTTGGTAATTCATCGTTATATGAGCTCTCTGCCATAACATCTTTACGAGTTAGACTTACGCCTAATGTATCGTACGCTTCTTGACAGTGAGTTAACGAAATATCAATAAACTGTTGCCACAACTCTTTGCACTTAGGATCGCCCGATTGCAGCAATACGACTAATTCACGTGCTCGGGTGGTGAACGTTGGATCTTCGTCGAAGCATTTTTTTGCAGCACGGTAGAATTTTTCGAGGTTATGTAACTCCATCGAAATTTCACTGTCTTGCTGTTGCAAACGCTCCATGTAGGTTAGCAGCATTCCGAACTGGGTGCCCCAATCGCCAACGTGGTTTTGACGAATGACCTTATGACCTAAAAACTCAAGAGTGCGCACGACGCTATCGCCGATAATCGCTGAACGTAAATGACCAACATGCATTTCTTTGGCAAGGTTAGGCGCGCTGTAATCGACCACAATAGTTTGCGGGCTTTCAGCCTTAGCGATGTTTAGGTCGCTGCCATTATATGCGGCTTCTAACTGATCGGTCAGGGCGTTGTCGGCGACAAAAAAGTTAATAAAACCTGGGCCAGCAATCTCGGTTTTTGCAATGAAAGCTGATTGCGGTAAAGATTGGCAAATCAACTGGGCTAATTCGCGCGGATTTTTACCAGCGGGTTTAGCGGTCATTAGTGCTAGGTTAGTGGCGAAATCACCATGAGTCTTATCCTTGGTTCGGTCTACCTGAATGCGAGGTGTTGCATCGGCAGGTAAAATACCCTGCTGTTTTAAAATTGCGACAGTTTGTTCAAGTAATTGTTGGATATTCTCTTTCATCAGGTTGATGCACCACTAGCTAAATTAAATAAGAGTTGATCAAGCTTTTCTTGATCAGGCTGCGTCCAAGTCTAACTCAATTAGTAAGCAGGCTCTAGTTAGCAAAGCCGCAAAATGTAAAAATAATTGACCATTTTGGTCAGTTATTTATTCTTCACCACTAAACCATGTCGGTTGGGTCGATATCGAGCGACCAGCGTACATTTCTATTCGACTTGGTTTTGGCCAGCTGCGCAGTTAACACCACCAAAAACTTATGTAATTGGCTGCGCTTGGATGATTCAAAGATTACTTGCCAGCGAAAGCGACCAGCGCGACGCTCCATCGGTGCCGGCATTGGACCTATTTGACGAACCGGGGTTTCTTTTGAGCTTAATTGGATCAGTAAATTATTGCTGTGTAGATTAAGCTCGTTAACAAATTGATTAATATGACCCAGATCCTGAGATTCGATTCGGATTAAACCCATGTGCCAAAATGGTGGCAGCTGAGCTGTTTGACGCTCAATTAAAGCCGATTCGGTAAAGGGTAAGTAACCTTCACTGCCTAAGCGTTGCAATAACTGATGATCAGGGTGGTGTGATTGTAAAACGACCTGACCGGGCTTGCTTGCTCGTCCGGCTCGACCAGCTACTTGCAAATAGAGCTGCGCTAGCTTTTCGTTAGCGCGAAAGTCGGCACTAAACAGCGCACCATCGACATCGAGCAGTGCGACGAGCGTGACATTTGGAAAATGGTGGCCCTTGGCGAGCATTTGGGTGCCAATTAATATTTGGTAATCGTTATTATTAATGCCAGCGATCGACTCATTTAATGCCCCTTTGCGGCGCGTACTGTCGCGATCGATCCTTACCGTTTTAAATTGCGGAAATAATTCGTTCAATGTCAGCTCAAGTTGCTCAGTGCCAACACCTGCCGTGACTAACTGATGACCGTTACAATCTGGACATTTTCTTGGAATAGGGTGCTGTGAACCACAGTGATGACACTGAATATTCTGATATCTTTGGTGCACCGTATAATGAGCGTCACAGTGCTCGCAATTGCCGAGCCAGCCACAGTCATGACATAACAAGGCCGGCGCATAACCGCGTCGGTTTAAAAACAGCATCACCTGATTGCCTTTATTTAGGTGATCTCGCAGTAATTCGAGTAGCTGCGCAGACATGCCGCTTTGCAAAGGCACCCCTTTAATGTCAATGAGCTGGTGGCTGGCTTCACTTGCATTAGCGGCTCGCTTAGTGAGGTTTAACAGCTGATATTTGCCAGATTTGGCATTTTGCAATGTTTCAAGCGAAGGCGTTGCGCTGCCCAAAACTAGCGGAATATCTTCAAATCTGGCTCGTACGGCAGCCATATCGCGAGCGTGGTATCTAAAGGTGTCTTGCTGTTTAAAAGAGCTGTCATGCTCTTCGTCGACAATAATAATGCCGGGTTTAAGCATCGGAGTGAAAATTGCTGAGCGGGTGCCGATGATAATAGCCGCCAAACCACTGCGGGCTTTAAGCCAGCCCTCAAGTCGCTCTTTGTCGTTTAACCCCGAATGTAAAAAGACGATCGGCACATTAAATCGTTGTTGAAAACGATGCAGGGTTTGTGGTGTTAGACCAATCTCTGGCACTAAAATAAGCGCTTGCTTGCCTTGTTCAATAACTCGCTCAAGCGCTTGTAGGTAAACTTCGGTTTTGCCGCTGCCGGTAATGCCGAGCAATAAGCTGATATTAAAGTTTGGTTGCTGATTAATTGCAGCGACACAAATGGCTTGTTCGGGATTTAAACTGTGACGGTTTTGTTGATTAATTTGCGCAGCGGACCAAATGCAAGGCTGTGCTGGTGGTAGTGCAACTTGTTCAATGAGGGCCTTTTGTTCAAGAGCTTTTTGGGTGGCGGCGCTAATGCCTAATTGCCGCAGTTGAGCGGTTGATTGCAATGGTGTTGCTTTGATCAGATCTAAGGCGGCGATTTGTTTGTTGGCACGGCCTAAATCTGGATCTTGCTGACCGGTGGTGGTTAGTTGCCAAATTTGCTGTGGCACTAGCTGGGCTGGTGCGCCCTTGCGTAATAAACTGGGTAATGACTGATGATATATTTCACCCAACGAATAGAGGTAGTAGTTGCTGGCCCAAGCTAGCAACCGGCGCATGCTTGCTGGCTGTAATGATTCTTGGTCTAAACAATTGCTGATAGATTTTAGTTTGCTTAGATCAAAATCGCTGTGGCTTGGGTGACCAGTGACTAAACCTATCAGTTGACGACTGCCAAAAGGTACGCCGACCCGAGTACCAATTGCGGGCAATGGTAGGTCGCTAGGGCATAGGTAGCTAAATTGTTGGCGTAATGGAATTGGCAGGGCAATTTCAACTAATTTGGTCTCGGACATCAGTTCCAGCGTGGTAATAACAACATTGCAGCCAGTGTAATCTTACTGCTGCATAAATAGAAGCGGTTCTTCGAGTCTGCACTGTGTGACAAGATATGAGATTAGTGATCTGAGACGAATTGTTGTTGTCGAAAATACTAGCAAGTTAATAGATATTGCTTTACAATTCGCGCCCTATTTTATGTTTAATAACTTCGTATGGTGTCGGACTTAGGGTCTTGATAGCGATGCGAACAATTTTTGAGGTTTTATTATGAAGCAAGCTATTCACCCAGCATACGCAGCAATCCAAGCAACTTGTTCTTGTGGTAACGTTATCAACGTTGGTTCAACTGTTGGTAAAAACTTAGCACTTGACGTATGTTCAGAATGTCACCCATTCTATACTGGTAAGCAAAAAGAAGTATCATCAGGTGGCCGCGTAGATCGCTTTAACAAGCGTTTCGGTGCACTTGGCGCTAAGAAGTAATTCTTCTTTTAGCACTTAACATATTTGAGCTAAGTCTCGATGTGATATAGAGTTAAGCCAGAATAAAAAAGACACCCTCGGGTGTCTTTTTTGTTGGCTATGATAAATGTATACATAGCCACTATGTCACTAAGCCGCGAAGTGCTTAATAGTAAGAGTGATCACCAGATTGGTGCTCGGTCATGTCTTTTACAGCGGTTAGTTCGCTAGCAAAAATTTCAAGCATCTCTTTTTCAATGCCTTCTTTTAATGTCACATCAACCATTGAACAACCATTACAACCACCACCAAACTGCAATACAGCTATGCCGTCGTCGGTAATTTCCATTAAGGTGACTTGGCCGCCATGACTGGCTAGCTTAGGGTTGATTTCAGATTGAATGAAGTAATCAACGCGATCGACTAACGGTGCATCTTCACTGACTTGGCGCATTTTTGCATTTGGCGCTTTTAGGGTTAGCTGCGAGCCCATTTTGTCGGTCACGTAATCAATTGAAGCTTCATCAAGAAATGGTACGCTTTGAGCGTCGACCACGGCTGAAAAACCGGTGTATTCAAACTTCTGATCGGTCTCTTCAAGAGCTTCAGGTGGGCAGTAAGACACGCCACATTCGGCATTTTGAGTGCCAGGATTAACCACAAATACGCGAATAGCTGTATTTTCAGGCTGGTTACTAAGAAGTTCACAAAAATGAACTTGTGCGGTTTCGGAAATTGTAATCATGAAAGCCTCGGACTATTGCTGCTTATACCTATTACATTAAAAAGAAGATCATTTCTCATGGTTTAAACGAATGATAACAGCGTTATTTATTGTCTATATAGAATAACTATATATGCCTTGCTCTAATCCGTTTATTACCGCTACAAAATTGAGCGCTTAATTAATACAATTGGTATTATTTATTATATTAATCCTGACTAAATTAGTCAGGTTATGCTCATTCTATCGCTAATATAGGCCAAGCGATAGACAATTTAATATGAAAATTACCTACAAGCTATATATGAGCGTTCTGGCGATGGATCAATGTTGAATATGATTCGTTGATCGCGCGTTGCTAGATAATGCTGGCTGCTAATTCATTGGTGGTAGTCGCTTGTTAAATAAGTGTTCTGGCGATGCACCAATACTGAATATCGATCGATTGCTGCTGGTTTATAGTGGCTGCTAATTCATTCATGGTAGCACCCGTGGTGTAGACATCATCAACCAAGGCAATAGAAGTGGCTGAAATTGCTGTTGTTATTTTAAAAGCACCATCAAGGTTGTGACGCCGTTGTTTTGCATTTAACTGCGCCTGTGCTGAAGTGGCAATGTGGCGTTGGCAGGGCGTGGCGACTGGGATGTCAAGTAACTGACCTAAGCTGCGGGCTATTAACTCTGCCTGATTAAAACCTCGGCTTAATAAGCGCATACGATGTAGAGGCACAGGGATCAATAACGCAGGCTTGGTGATGTGGCCTTGCTCGATATTGTGCTCTATGCGCCGACTAAGGTGGTGGGCTAACTCAAATGCAGCGAGGGTATTTCTACGGTATTTTAAAGACGAAATAAGTTCTTTTATAGGACTCAAATAGTCGCTGGCGGTGATCAGTGGGTAGCGTGGCGGTGTATGCAAGCAAGAACCACACAAGGCAATGTCAGTGACAAGTGTAGCGGCACAGCCAATGCAAAGGTAACTAGGATAGGGTAAGTCGCTGCGGCAGTTTTGGCACAGTTGTTGGCGGTAATCTTGGGTTTGCTGGAAACACAACAGGCAGCGATGGGGCAGTTGTTGACGCAGCCGATGCAATGGCTGAGTTAGCCATTGTTGCGACCATAATGTTAAGCTAGTGTTTTTAATTTTCATCTGAATTAAGTGTAGCAAATGACAAAACCGATCCCGACGCTTGATGGCGTATCTTCTGTAGCGTTAACAACACCGAGTCATGGCGCAAGGCTCCCTAATAGCGCACCGCTCCATGTCGAGGTTTGTGGCCAAGGACCAGCAATTGTTCTTATTCACGGCTGGGGCCTAAATGCGGGTGTTTGGTATCAGGTGGTTGAAAAGCTGGCACTCAACAATCGGGTCTATACCATCGATTTACCAGGTTTTGGGTTGAGTTGCCAGCCAGTGGTTAGCGACAATATTAATGACTGGATGGAACTGGCTGTAGCGGCGATAGACGAACCTGCCGTGTGGCTAGGTTGGTCACTGGGCGGTTTGGTCGCAACTAAAGCCGCGCTCGCGTATCCAGAACGGGTGATTAAGTTAATTACCGTCGCTAGTTCACCCCACTTTGTTGCTGAACCTAATTGGCCGGGCATCGCACCTGAGGTACTGGTGACATTTGAGCAGCAATTAGCCCAAGACTTTGCGGCGACGCTAGATCGCTTCTTGGCAATTCAAGCTATGGGCAGTGTTTCTGCAAGACAAGACATCAAAGCGCTGCATCAGGTACTTAAGCAGCGACCACTGCCCGATCCTCAAGCTTTAAAAATAGGTTTGAGGTTATTGGCCAGTGTCGATCTAAGACAGAACTTGGCTGAAATTAGTCAGCCATTATTACGGTTATATGGTCGGCTTGATTCGTTGGTTAATGCGCGTGCGGTAAAAAAGATAGACTTATTGGCTCCTGACAGTGAAAAATTTGTATTTGCTAAAGCGTCGCACGCACCGTTTATTTCAGATCTTGAGGCATTTATTGAGCAGGTTAGTGGTTTTATCTGTACCGCTCAAGAATAGATATGCTAGGGTACGTTTAATGAACAATCCATTAAACTGATTCACTTTCACGCATAAGGATTTGCCATGAAATATTTAAACAAAGACCATTACGCACTGTGCAGCAATGACCCTGTACTGGCATGCGATGAAGTGTAGTAACAAAAATGCTTGCGCAGCAGACTGTCAGGCTCGGGTTGTGGTGCAGTTATCTAATTGGTTAGAGCAAGGTATTAGCATCGCGCTGCAAAATAGCAATGTGCCAGCGAACCTAACCGATAAGCTAAGCTCGTTGATTAGTAACGAGCTTGATGCCTGTGTTGCTTGTGAGATCATTTGCAACGAGATGGCAGCGAACAAAGCGGCCAATGTAGCTGCGCAAAGTCCTAAAGGTCGGGTTTTTGATCGGGCGATGGTTCATATGCTTGAATTATTTTATGCATCAGTATTGGCCCGCTCAAGCAATGCCGAACAGCTGATGAAAGCCGCGCCTGAGTTTTTTAATATTGTGCCGCGCGGCGAATGTCTCGATTTGTTTTTACAGATGATTAAACGCCAATGCATTGGTGACTCGGAAGTTGACTCTTACACTGAGCGGCTAGAGACAATTCTTCAGCCATATACCTCACAAGGGCAAGTGTCTTGGGAGCGGGTTTATACTGATGGTGATTTTGCGACTTTCTTGTTCGACTTGTTTGGGGTTATTTTTAATCATATGAAGTCTGGCGAATACCCAGTGCCCGCACTCAATAACAGCTTAGCCGCAAAGCATAGCCCGCAACGAATAAATAAATTACTTAAACATATGCTAGCGGTATGGCAATTACAGCAAGAGCAAGAGATCTAGTCATCGCACCAGATGCTGATAGCTGTTGCCAAATTTAATGAAAAAAGACTACTAATTTACCGCTAATTGTTTAATAATTGAACTGTGATGTTGTTTGTTTAATATTGGAGGCATCAATGGAAATACAATCTGCGTTTAATTCGGGTGTGTCAGGTTTTCGTCAAGCGACTGAACTGGCTAGTGAAAGTGCGAGCAATATTGCTAATCGCTCTACCAACCCTCCAGCTGAACCAGCAGCCGAACAGCAAGCGGCAAGCCCACTTGCTACTCAACCCTCGACGTCAATTACTGAAGATATCGTTAATTTACGGGTGGCTGAGCATCAAGCCTTAGCGTCAGCCAAAGTTATTTCAACGGCTGATGAAGTCGTTGGCAGCTTAATAGATACTCGCGTTTAACCTAACGCTGACCATTATGAATATAACGAGCAATTATCCTAACGTCAGTTTAGTCACTACCAACCCCGCGACTGATCGTGTGGTGCAGGATAATGCTGTCCGGCCAATCATTCCGCCAACAGTTGCTGCTGAACCGGCTCTTAAAGAGCAAGCAACTGCCTCACAGCATGAGGCGAGTCGGCAACAGGCTGCAGCGGTTGCTAATCCAACTTACGACATGCCAATTGCGATGACGCCTGAAGAGGCTGAAAAAGCGCAAGAGCAACAAGAGTCGTCACCAGATCAGCAAGAGGGTGAGCCTGAAGACACATCGCAAGACCAGTCACAAGATGAGTCGTCTGACGAAGCGAATGAATCTAATAGCCGTTATAGTGAGTCTGAACAACAGAAAATAACCGAATTGACTCAACGTGATGCTGAAGTCATAGCGCACGAAATGGCGCACTCGGCGACAGGAGGCCAATATGCTGGAGCGCCAAATTATAGCTATGAAACCGGTCCGGATGGCAGTAAGTATGCCGTGTCAGGTGAAGTATCGATTGATACCTCAGTAGTCGCTAACGATCCTCAAGCAACATTAAGAAAGGCCCAGCAAATTAAAGCGGCAGCATTAGCGCCCGCAGAGCCTTCGAGTCAAGATCGTCGTGTGGCAGCGAAAGCCGACCAAATGTCGCAGCAGGCCCGACAAGATATTTTGGCCGCCGGGCGCAATGAAGAAGATAAGGGGTACCGCCCCGGTCAGCAAATTGAGTCTGACAGCTTTAATCGTCGAGTCGACATGTCGCAAGATTTAGAATTTCAACAGACGTTAAAAAAACGCTCGAGCCATATCGATGCCTTCTATAGTAAGGCATCACAACCGCAAGTTGCTGGCTCACTGTCACGCCAGATATAAGCTGCTCCGAGGTTACTTTCTCTTTTTAGCCTGTGAAAATGCATCGGCAAAACCACTGTTATGTGTTGCAACCGGTGCCGAACGTGACGCCGATTGCTGCTTAGCTGTTTTATCGACTTTTTTATTCTCAATAGTTGAGCTGTCTACCTTTGGCGAATCAAGTTTCATTGTTAGCGCTATCCGCTTGCGCTGAGCATCGACTTCGGTGACTTTAACCTTGACGATTTGCCCGGTTTTAACGACTTCTCTGGGATCGCTGACAAAGCGATTGCTAAGTGCCGATATATGAACCAAGCCATCTTGATGAACTCCAATATCGACAAAGGCACCAAAATTGGTGACATTAGTGATGACGCCTTCAAGGATCATCTCGGGTTGCAGATCCTTGATTGACTCAATGCCATCCTTAAAGGTCGCAGTACAAAATTCAGGTCGTGGATCGCGCCCGGGTTTATTAAGCTCGGTGATAATATCTTCAATGGTCGGCAAGCCAAATTGTTGGTTGATAAATTGCGCTGGGGCAAGCTGGGCTAATTGATCGCTATTGCCAATGAGCTGGCTAACACTTTTGGTGAGGCTGGTGGCCATTGCTTTTACAACGACATAAGCTTCAGGGTGCACCGATGAGTTGTCGAGTGGGTTACTGCCATGGTTGATTCGTAAAAAACCAGCAGCCTGTTGATAGGCTTTAGGGCCTAAGCGCGGTACCTTAAGCAATTGCTGACGACTAGTGAAGCGACCGTTGATCTCGCGATATTCAATAATGTTACTGGCCAGCGTTTTATTTAAGCCACTGATATGGCATAACAAGGGGGCCGATGCCATATTTAAATCAACCCCGACCGCGTTAACACAATCTTCTACTACTTCATCTAAGCGCCGTGATAATTGACTTTGACTTACATCATGCTGATATTGGCCAACACCAATGGCTTTTGGCTCAATCTTAACTAACTCAGCTAAGGGATCTTGCAGCCGACGCGCAATAGAAACCGCGCCACGCAGGGAAACATCCATGTGTGGAAATTCCAATGCCGCCAGTTCTGACGCTGAATAAACAGAGGCGCCAGCTTCACTGACCATTAAACTGCTGCAATTAAAATCAGCATGTTCTTTTTTACATTGCAGTACTAGCTTTTCGGTTTCACGTGAGCCTGTACCGTTGCCAATGCTAATCAAACTTACTTGATGCTGCTTGACTAATTTAACGAGGGTCGCCATCGATTGCTGCCATTGATTACGTGGCGGGTGTGGATAAATGGTGTCGGTGGTGAGCACTTTACCGGTTCCATCAACGATGGCTACCTTGACGCCTGTTCGAATGCCAGGATCTAAGCCCATAGTAATGTGATCACCAGCAGGGGCTGCCAGTAATAAATCACTAAGATTAGTTGCAAACACTTCAATGGCTTGTTGGTCGGCTTGTTCACGGACCTTTGCCAACAATTCATTTTCGATGCTCGGATAAATTCGGGTTTTCCAGCATTGGGTCGCTGCATCGATTAACCAGTCATCGGCCGCACGTCGCTGGTTATTGATGTTAAATTTACTCAGGATCATACTGAGGCAGCGGTTGCCTTGTTGGTGGGGATCGCAATTTAGGCTAAGTTGCAGCACCCCATCGTTACGACCGCGTAACATCGCCAATACTCGATGTGACGGTACTCTTTTTAGCGGCTCGCTGTAGCTGAGGTAATTGCGGTACTTGTCGACCAATTGCGTTGCTAAGGGCGGATTCTTTTTGCGTGCGGCTTTGGCTTCTAGTTGGCTGTTGCGCCACACGTAATCTCTGATCTGCAGCGTTAGTTGCGGATCGCTGGCAAAACGATCAATCAAAATGGCCATCGCACCCTCGAGCGCTTGATTGGGCTCGGTAATGCCCTGTGCGGCATTAGTGAATAACTTAGCCTGGTGCAGCGGCGATGTTTGTGGCGATGCCAATAGCTGATTAGCCAATGGTTCTAGCCCTGCTTCTATCGCGATTTGGCCCTTGGTACGGCGTTTGGATTTAAACGGCCGATAAAGATCTTCCAATTGAGTTTTACTGTCGAGTTGGTTGATCTGTCGCTCAAGCGCTGGGCTTAATTGTCCAAGTTCACTGATGGCACTAATAATGGTCAGTTTACGCTCGGCCAAGGCACGTAAATAATCTAGGCGTTTATCAAGTAATCGTAATTGGGTATCGTCTAGGCCATTGGTTGCTTCTTTTCGATAGCGAGCAATAAAGGGCACTGTGGCGCCATCGTCTAATAATTTGATCGCTGTTGCGACATGGCTAGGATCAACAGCTAATTCGCTGGCAAGGGTGGTGACAATTAGTGACATCGAAAACTCAGGGCAATTTTTATTGTCGATCAGTATACCTAATAAAATACGGTTGTATTAGAATCAGGCTGGACTAGACGATATAAATTAAGAATATGAAAACAAATTTAGTGACAGCAGGCGGTTGGAACAAGCTTGATCAGGAGTTGAAATACCTGTGGAAAATCAAACGACCAGAAGTTACGCGCGCCGTATCAGAGGCGGCGGCATTAGGCGACCGCAGTGAGAATGCCGAATACAAAGAAGGCAAACGTGAACTGCGCTCAATAGATCGGCGTTTGCGATTTTTGATGAAGAGACTTGATGAGTTAACCATTGTCCATTACGCACCTTCGCAAGAAGGCAAAGTCTATTTCGGCGCCTATGTCGAGATTGAAGATGAGCAAGAGCAGGGAGTGACTTACCGAATTGTTGGCCCTGACGAAATCGATGTCGCGAACCAGCACATTACCATTGATTCACCAATGGCCCGTGCCTTAATTGGTAAGGCCGTTGATGACGAGGTAACAGTCAAAACACCTAATGGCGATAAGCTGTGGTATATCAACGCGATTCGTTATGACAAGTAACGTGGAAGGCTAACGAGATTATCGAATCGCGTTGGTCCTGACGAAATCGATGTCGACACCGTCAAGCCACACATTACCATTGATTCACCAATGGCCCGTGCCTTAATTGGTAAGGCCGTTGATGACGAGGTAACGGTTAAAACACCTAATGGCGACAAGCTGTGGTATATCAACGCGATTCGTTATGACAAGTAATAATAGCTCTTATCGATAGGTTTTACCTATCGATAAGATTGAAATTTACAGTTAGCTTAAATCGCGATTCATAAGCATACTGGTTACATCAATTAAGAGAACTTACACATTACGGAGTGCAAATTATGCTAGCAGATAAATCAGGTCAAACAGTACCAGCGGTTACCTTTAAAACCAGAGCCAATGATCAGTGGGTAGATATTACAACTGATCAGCTTTTTGCCAATAAAACCGTAGTGGTATTTTCACTGCCGGGCGCTTTTACCCCAACGTGTTCGTCAACCCATTTACCGCGCTACAATGAGTTAGCCTCAATATTTAAGGCCAATGGCGTAGATGAGATTGTGTGTATTTCTGTAAACGATACCTTTGTGATGAATGCTTGGTTGGCCGATCAAGATGCCGATAATATTACTGTCATTCCCGATGGTAATGGTGAGTTTACTCAAGGTATGGGCATGTTAGTCGACAAGCAAGATATAGGTTTTGGCAAACGCAGCTGGCGCTATTCAATGTTGGTTAAAAACGGCGTGATTGAGCAGATGTTTATTGAACCTGATTTACCAGGCGACCCGTTTGAAGTGTCAGATGCTGAGACCATGCTTAACTATATTAACCCAGAGTCAGTTGCTCCTGCGGATATTAGTGTATTTACTAAACCTGGTTGCCCTCACTGTGCCAGAGCAAAGCAACTATTACTCGACAAGCAATTACCCTTTGAAGAAGTGGTGTTAGGTCAGGATGCAACCTTGATGTCATTGCGTGCTGTTAGTGGTCGAGCGACGGTACCGCAAATCTTTATCGCTGGTAAACATATCGGTGGTGCTGACGATTTAGAACAGCATTTTGCTAAATAATAAGCGGTTAATTAAGTAGCAATAAATTTAAATAGGTGTTTTAATCCCCTTACTGGTCGGGCCAATAGGGGGCATTATGAATAAGCGGGTTGAAATAGAATATCGAGATAACATTGCTATAGTCAGTCTTAATCGACCGGACAAATACAATGCGCTGGACATGGCGATGTTCGATGCTATTACAGCAACAATCGCCGAACTTAGATTAAAGCGTAATGTTCGCGCAGTAGTACTTAAAGGGCAGGGCAAAGGTTTTTGCGCTGGTCTTGATATGACCTCGGTAATGAAAAACCCCCTCAATGTCCACACCTTACTAAAAAAACCTGATGGTGTTGCTTCTAACTTGGCGCAAGACGTCGGTTATTTATGGCGCTCGCTGCCGATGCCTGTGATCGCTGTCACTCATGGTTCGTGCTTTGGCGGCGGCATGCAGATTGCTCTAGGCGCTGATTTTCGTTATTCGACTCCAGATTGCCGATTTTCGATTATGGAAGCCAAATGGGGGTTGATCCCTGACATGAGCTTGGCTGTGACCTTACGAGAATTGACTCGGATTGATATCGCCAAAGAGCTGACCATGACCGGACGAATTTTTGATGCCAATGAAGCATTATCATACGGCTTGGTCACTAAAGTCTGTGACGATCCGCTGACACAGGCATTAGAGTTTGCTCAGCAGTTAACCCAGCGTTCACCAGACGCGGTGATGTACGCCAAAAAGCTATTAAACGATAGCTGGGTGAGTGACGACCGCGCCGCACTTGATTTTGAAACACGTTACCAAAAAAAGCTGCTCGGACGCTGGAATCATCTAGTGGCAGTCAGTAAAAACTTCTTTAATAGCCCACTAAAATTCAAAGATCGCGCTTAATATTGGTGCTGCATTGATGCCGCACCAATGCTTATGCCAATGTGATTGGCTATGTGTGTGACTATAAATTAGGTTTGGGGAATATTTGATGTGCTTTATACATTCCCTCACTCTTAACTTTGGCGTAAGCACACCAGTTACTTTTCTTTGCTTCGCCAAAGAATAAGTAACCAAAAGAAAGGCGACCCGTGTTAGTTGCTGATCTCACTATAAATACCTGTCTTAACGGAACCGATTTCAATGCGCGTCCTGCGCGGAAATCTAAAAATTCGTCCCTGAATTTTTCTCCTAACAGGCATTTATAGTGAGGCAACTAAGAGCGGGAGATTGGTGGCCGTAGCTAAGTTTGCTAACAGTTTTATTAATTGATATTTAATAAATTAAAAACATAGACACAGTTAACGGAGACATGGCCAATTTGATAGATAAAAATCAATTTTGTAGTGAGGAACAATGAATTAGAGTACTAGTTCATAGTTTCAGACTGAACCTCTGCGCCTACATCTCCACAGGCGCGCTATTTATTAAATAGAATGACTATCACTCGCGCTGGTGGCTTTATCAACCAAATAAATAATCGACTGATAATCAATGCCAGCATGATGCGACAGGCCAATTTCGCAGGTTCGGCTGTTGCTGTAACCTGCAGTACAACCGATAGGTACCTGCTCTTTTAAGCTCGCTAACGCGTTGGCATTAAGTTCTGGGGTGGTAAAACCTTTGTCACCGGCAAAACCACAGCAACTAATGTGTTCTGGGATCACCACCTTGGTTGAGCAACGCTTGGCTAAGTTAACCATTTGGTCATGTAAACCCATGCGTTGGCTCGAGCAAGTTACATGCAGCATTACCGTTTCATCGACTGGCTTAAAGCTAAGGTAAGGACTGAGGATCTCGTTGATAAAACCAACCGGCTCATAAATATTTAACAGCGAGCCTGCTATATCGTCTTCGAGCATCATCGACTTGCAGGGGCTGGTATCAAATAAAATGGGGTATTCGCCGTTGTTGCTCAAGTTAAGTAACTGCTGGGCTAAGGATTGACGCTTAAGGTCAGCCTGTTCAAACATGCCTTTGCTATTAAAAGGCATGCCGCAACATTGACCTGAAAAATCAGGGCGGATCACTTCAAAACCGGCCTTTTTCAATAACTGATAGGTTACTTCGGGCAAAGATCGTTGTTCAGCAGCAATAACTGCTGGGCCCATAGTTCGGCTGGCACAGCTCGGCATATAAACAACCTTGGGTGAAACTTGGTTGTCATATTCAAATTTAATTCTTTTGTGTTTGGATTTAGCCTTGGTTGGGGTATAAGGCGTCCATAACGGCAGGCTGTTGTTGGTTGCGTGACGTAGACCGCCAGTTAGGCGAGTCATTAGTTTGTTGCCTAGCAGTTTATGGCTCAGGCCTGCGACTGTTAATGCCATGCGGGTGGCCGTCTCCATGCGACCAAAACTTTTTGCGAAGCTGGTGGCGAGCTGTTGGTGCTTTGCATTGTTTTCGCTGCGGATCTTGCGGATTAGATCGCCGGTATTAATGCCCACTGGACAGCGGTCAGCACATAAGCCAGTTGCTGCACAGGTATCGACCCCTAAATAGCTAAAATCTTGTTCGAGTCGATGTAATAATTCGGGATCTTCTTCGCTGCGGCGCAAGCGTTGAATTTCTCGGTAGCTGGTGATGCGCTGACGTGGGGTAAAACTTAAGCCGTTCGATGGGCACACAGGTTCGCAAAAACCACACTCAATGCATTTATCGATAAGTTCATCAGCCCCAGGCAATGCTTTAAGATGGCTGATATGAGCGTTGGCATCATCATTAATAATGACCCCAGGATTAATCAAGTTTTGTGGATCAAACAAGCTCTTAATCTGGCACATCAACTGATAACCTTGCTGGCCCCATTCTAGCTCAACAAAAGGTGCCATGTTGCGGCCGGTTCCGTGCTCGGCTTTGAGCGATCCTTGATATTTTACCGCGACTAACTGACAAACGTCGTCCATAAAATCTTGATAACGTTTGACTTCGATCTCGGTTGAAAAGTCCTGAGTAAACACAAAGTGCAGGTTACCTTCGAGCGCGTGGCCAAAAATAATGGCTTCATCGTAATGGTATTTGTCGAATAATTGCTGGAGATCGTCAACCCCAGCTGCAAGGTGTTCAACCGGAAAGGCGACATCTTCAATGATCACTGTGGTGCCGGTTTCACGCATTGCGCCTACCGCTGGGAATGTGCCTTTACGAATCGCCCACAGCGCAGCACATTGCGTGGTATCAGTGGTAAACTCGATACAATTTGTTTGTTCGAATTGCGCTAATACTGTCTCTAACTCGTCGATTTGGGTGGTTAGTATTTGCTGATTGGCGGCACGGGTTTCAATCAATAATGCCGCGACATTATCATCTAGCTGATGAATAAAATCAGGGAGCCCAGGCATTTGACTAACCGAGGCGAGCGAGCGACGGTCAAGCAATTCTACTGCAGCGACATTGGCACTTTTTAGCGCTTTAACGGCATTGCAGGTTGTTTCAATATTGGGGAAGAAAACCAGCGATGAAGCGCGATGTTTATGCTCAACTACCGTATGGTAAGTGACCGAGGATATAAAACCCAAGGTACCCTCTGAACCAATCATTAAATGAGCTAACATCTCGACGGGATCATCAAAATCGATTAGCGAGTTTATTGCGTAACCCGTGGTATTTTTAAGGCGATACTTATGGCGAATTAACTGATGCAGGTGTTCGTTGTCAGTGGTTTGCTGAGCTAATTGACTTAAATTAGCCAAAAGTGGTGCGTGGCTGGTTTTAAATTGATTAATACTGTCGCTATCGCTGGTATCTAGTACCGTACCATCAAATAACACCACCCGAATTGAGTCGAGGGTATGATAGCTGTTCTGAGCAACGCCACAACACATGCCACTGGCATTGTTGGCAGCAATGCCCGCAATTTTGCAGGTATTGATCGATGCCGGATCGGGTCCTATTTTTCGACCATAAGGCGCGAGATACTTGTTGGCGTCACTACCGATAACGCCAGGGCCAAGTTTAATTTTAAGCCCTAAATCTAATACCTGATAATCACGCCAGTTATTGGTTAGCATAATTAATATAGAATCGGATTGTGCTTGTCCCGACAAGCTAGTGCCGGCAGCACGAAAAGTAACGGCTAATTGCGCTGCTTGTGCCGCAACCATTACCCCAATTAATTCGGTTTCGCTGTCTACTTGAACAATTAGTTGCGGTGTTAAACGATAAAAACTGGCATCAGTACCGTATGCAAGGCGCTTTGCATAGTCAGAAATCACCCGCGCTGGCGGTATAAATTCGGTAATTTGATTGCTAAATTCTTGATACTTCTTCGCCAGCATAATAAGCCCTATTTTAGGTTGATGTTGCGCAATACCGGATAACTAAGCCGCTAATTTTCTATTAACCCTAACAAAATTACGGTCAAAACGTAATATCACCTTAGTCTGAAAATGAGACTGTGTTGTGCAACCTTGTTAGGAATTCTTTACAGCCTCATCGCTTGTTTAAGGAATTAGCGGTAAGTAGGGTAATTTATCGTTTAAATTATTGTTAATATATAGCCTGTAAATTAATTTATTATTTCAATAAACGGTGTAATCAATGTCGAATGCCAATGAGTTAGCATTATTTTCTATTGTGGTCGAGGCCAAATCGTTCAATAAGGCCGCCCAGATCGCGGGGATTTCTACACCGGCGCTGAGTAAAAAAATTACAAAATTGGAGAGTGATTTAGGCGTGCAGCTGCTGCACCGTACTACGCGTAGGTTGCATCTGACCGAAGCCGGTGAAATTCTATATCATCATGCAAAAAATATTCATCGCCAAGTTAATGATGCTGTCAGCGCGGTTAGTAACTTTAGTCAGGGTTTGACAGGGGTGATAAAAATGTCGGTGCCCACTATTTCTGGCGAACTATTACTGTCAGAAGTGGTAGCGCAATTTAGTCAGCAACACCCAAATTTAACCATAGATATGCGACTTGAAAATCAATTTGTTGATTTAGTGAAAGAAGGCTTGGATTTGGCGATTCGTACTGGAGTGCTGCAAGATTCTAGTTTGATCGCTAAACCGCTGATGGAGTCACACTGGGTAGTATGTTGTGCACCAAGTTATGCCGCTGCCAATGGCCTGCCACACTGTATTGAAGACTTGGTCGAGCATAATTGCTTGGCTTATACCTACCAAACTCAGGGCGCACTAGATTGGCGTTTAAGCAAAGATGGCCAGCAGCAATCTGTGCGTATTTCAGGTAATTTTGCTACCAATAATGCGCAAGCATTACGTAAAGCTGCATTGGCGGGCTGCGGCATTGTGTATGTACCACGGTGTTGTGTCTATGAAGACTTGTGTAGTGGCGAGTTAATTGAGCTGTTAACAGATTATCTGCCGCGTTCGTTAGGTATCTATGCCGTTTATCCTTATACTCGCCACCAACCAGAAAAGGTCAGGCTGCTGATTGAGCACATTGGTCAGGCGTATCAGCAGCGGGCCAAATATTTTTAAAGAGTAAGTACTTTAAAATAACATGCTTGTGCACATTACTCAGGTCGCGATTAAATCAATAGGTAAGCTGGTTAAAGTAAGCCAACTGTTACTAGCATGGATGCTAGTCCAAGCCTCCATGGACGGATTCATGGCGAGTTGAGCGTCTTTGACTTGCTTACCTGAAGCAGCTACATAGGCATGTAAAATAATAAGTACTTTTAAAGAATAAATTTTAAGGAATAAGTGTTTAATGAGCTATTTAGAGTTTTTTCCATACATTGCATTGGCATGGGGCACGTTGAGCGTTGCAGTTGGTCTTAAGGGCGAGAGTGGTAATCCGGTTAAATACACGATATTAACTAAGGTCTGGTTGATCATTGGCTGGGGATATTTGGCAGCTTGCGTGCCAATTTTTCAAGAGGCACAACATTTTGCAAGTTCAATGGAATTTTTCTATGGCGCTTTCGCTGTTTTACTGTCGTTAGAAGTATGGTTTATTTTTATGGGTACTTTAACGGCGGTCGCTTTGGCTAAACAAGCCCATGATCCTGACTTTTCGTCATTATTAATAAAGTGGCACCAGCCGATGAAGCGCGTGCTTAAACCGATGTTGCAAGTGGTCAGTGCACTTCAAGTGGCCAATGCACTTAACTATTTATTAGAAATTATTTAGATCTATTTTATTTAAGAGCAGTTAGCACTAAAAACTAGTTGTAATTACTTACCCTTATAGGTAGTAATAAAGCTAATGAAAATTAGTTAATATGTCGTTGATTAACTAATTAATGTATCAAGTCGTGTGACGTAAAAGGATAAGTAAATGATTAAGCAATTAGCAATTGTCGGTGGTACCCATGGTAACGAATTCACCGGTATTTACCTGCTAAAAAAATGGCAAGCCAATCCAGAGTTAATCGAGCGCAATAGCTTTGCAACCGAAACCTTGTTTGCTAATCCACAGGCGCATCAAGAAAATAAGCGTTATGTTGATAATGACCTTAATCGTCGCTTTAACCGTGATGAATTAGACAAGGGCGGTTTAACCAGTGTTGAAGAAGTTCGAGCCAAAGAGATTAATCAATTGTTGGGGCCTAAAGGCAACTCACGGGTCGACTTTATTATTGACCTGCACACTACTACATCAAACATGGGACCGACCTTATTATTGACCTCTAAAGGTAAGCTTTATAATCAGTTGGCCGCTTACGTTAAAATGCATATGCCTGAAGCAGTGATTTGCTGCGATGAAGATCATAAAAGTAATGACGAGCATCACTTTTTATCGAGCGTCGCGCCAATGAGCGTGATGGTTGAAGTCGGGCCGGTGCCTCAGTCAGTAATCCGCCACGATGTATTTGAGCAAAGTGAACGTATGACCACATTAATCCTTGATTTTATCGAGCTTAATAATATCGGTCAATTGCCAGAGTTGCCAGATACTCTCGATGCGTATCGCTATATCGAGACCATTAACTTGCCGGTTAACGACGGTGAGCGCGGCGCAATGATCCATCGTGATATTCAAGATAAAGACTTCGGTGCTATAGCCCCAGGGCAGCCAATTTTTGTCACCTTTGCTGGTGAAGAAATTTGTTATCAAGGTGAGCAGACAGTGTATGGTTCATTTATTAATGAAGCGGCTTATTATGACAATAATATCGCGATGTCGTTATTAGAAAAAGTGACTCTTAACTGTCGCTAGCGCTGACCCTAATTTTGACCAGATGATACTGGTGTTCTAATTGCAAAACGAGGATAATGCACCCCTTAATTTTAGTGGTGCATTGTTGGTGGGTGGTAATGTCTAGTCAGTCAGATCTTCGTTTTGGTGGAACCAAGCGGCTTTACGGTGAGCAAGCCGTGGCAAAGTTAGCGCAATCTCATGTCTGTGTTATTGGCATTGGTGGTGTTGGCTCGTGGGCGGCTGAGGCGTTGGCCCGTAGTGCAATTGGCCAAATAACTTTAATCGATCTTGACGATATTTGTGTTACTAATACCAATCGGCAAATTCATGCTACCGTTGATACTATTGGCCAGTCGAAAGTCGAAGTAATGGCGCAGCGCATTAAGGCGATTAACCCCCAGTGTCAGGTTAATGAGATTGAAGACTTTATCGACCCTGACAATTTGCCACAATTAATCACTAAAGACTTTGATTATGTCATTGATGCCATTGATAGCATTAAGGCTAAAGTTGCTTTGCTAGCTTATTGCAAACGTAACAAGATTAAAATTATTACCGTTGGTGGTGCCGGTGGTCAGCAAGATCCTACCCAAATTCAAGTGGCTGATTTAGCTAAAACCTATCAAGATCCGTTGGCGGCTAAAGTCCGTAATGAGCTGCGCCGTTTTCATAATTTTACCAAAAACCCCAAGCGTCGTTTTCAAATTGAGTGTGTTTTCTCGTCGGAGCAATTGGTCTATCCGACTGCAAATGGTGAGGTATGCCAACAGAAATCACAAACTGATGGACCAATGAAAATGGATTGTTCGTCAGGATTTGGCGCCGCCACCGTAGTGACAGCAACCTTTGGCTTTGTTGCCGTAGCTCGAGTGATAAGTAAATTAACCCGAGTGATACCAACCTAACTTAGTCATATCCGCTAATTCATTAAGATGCTGGCAATTGTTCAATCGCATGAATAATTGCCTTAATCCCATTGCCACGCGATGGGCTTAGGTGACTTAACAAGCCGAGCTGCTTAATAAAGTCGACACAGTCAAACTGTTGCACTTGTTCGAAAGTCAGTTCGTGATGTGCGCTCATAATCAGAGAAATTAAGCCTTTAATTATCTTGGCATCCGAATCTATCGCGAGCACTAATTGTTGGCTGGGTTGATCATAATGGCCATAAAACCACACCTTGCTCTCACAGCCAGCCAGTAAAACGTCATCAACTTTTTGCTCAGGTGATAACGTTGGCAATGCCTTGCCTAACCGCATTAGTAGGCGATATCGATCTTCCCAACTGTTATGACTGGCAAATAAATCAATAAGTTGCTGTTGAGCTGAACTGATCATTTATTTTTTGCTGCAAAAGCGGCTAGCTGTTCTGGGGTTGCTGGCTGTTGATGATGCTCTTTCCACTGTGCGTAAGGCATGCCATAAACCCGCTCGCGCGCTTGCTCGTCTGACATCGCAATGCCTTGCTCATCGGCGCCTTTTTTGTACCACTTACCGAGACAATTACGACAAAAACCGGCCAAAATCATTAAATCGATATTCTGGGCATCTTTATTTTGGTCAAGGTGTTTAAGCAAGCGACGGAAGGCAGCAGCGTCTAACTGATCTTGAGTTTGTTGGTCTAATTGCATCAGGGAGTTCCGATTAAAAAGAAACAATTGTAACGCAAATCGACGAAATCATTAACCCTCTTATGTTTCGACTATTATTAAGGGCTAATGACTGACAATCGATCCGATCAAATATTCGACTTCGGGCACTAGTACATCAATGTTAGCGCCAATTTGATTAATCCGGGCCTTATCCGCCGGCTCCATCAAACAAGATTGACTGGCAAATTGGTAGCTCGCTAAAATTATTTTTTGTTTGGCACTGTGACTGAGAAAAATCTTTTGTTGTTGCAGGTAGGGTAAAGTCGGGTTCTGGACGTTTGATATCGCAATCATTTGGTCGGTAATATCACGATCGGTAATGGTTATTTTGGTATGGTCGAAATATATGTCGATCAAACGTTGGCGGCTATAACTGGTATCACCATAACCGGTGGCGAGGTAACAAAGCACCCGTAACAATACTATCTTGTCAATCGCTTGCTGATAATCACTGGGCGCCTCTAACCGCTGCGGGTCATAACAAGAGCCACAGTGGTGGCAGAGCAAAAAATCACTTTTTAGTGATAACTTAAAGGTTTTGATAAAAAACAAATAGAAATACGGCTGGGTTTGCTGATGAGAAAAAGCTTGCGGGCACTGGCAGACTGGGCACTCGAGAGTTCCTTTGTCGTGATCTGAGCTGACTTCTTTTTCGCCGAAAATTATCATCATGATAGTGCTCCCGCCTATTGGTTTCTTAACCTGAGTTTTGGTTACTATTTAAACATAGCATGTTGATTTCGATAATCAATCACAACCCACTAAGCTATATATACCCATGAGCAATGAATCTACAGGTTTTGTAACGGCTTAAAATCCTATCTACTGCGTTGCGCTCAATCACACACGCTAGCTATTGGTCGGCAATATGCTCCTGCATTGCCCTAAGATCTACATCCATGTCGAAACAATCTCGCGCCTTGTAGCTAGAACTTTACTCACGCTACAAATTCCAGCATTTCCAATGCTCACGGGTATAGCGAGATGTACTGCGCTAAATTAGTTCAGATAATGCCCAACTATGGGTCATGCTGACGCTATTGGCGCACTACCTTGGTGCGAAAACTTGATTGAATAGCGAGGTCTTTCATTACTACATTGATTTTTAAAGATAAATATTTGTGGTTTGAATCCTGCATCAAAAATTGCTCACCAACGATAATGGAAAACGTGATGAAACTAATAACTGCAATAATTAAACCCTTTAAAGTCGATGACGTAAGAGAAGCATTGGCCGATGTCGGGGTTCAGGGCGTTACTGTCTCAGAAGTGAAAGGATTCGGCCGTCAAAAGGGCCATACCGAGTTATATCGTGGTGCTGAATACGTGGTTGATTTTTTGCCGAAGGTAAAACTAGAAATCGCGACCAGCGATGAATGTGAAGATATTGTGATTGAAGCGATTATTAAAGCTGCCCACACCGGGAAAATTGGTGATGGTAAAATATTTGTTACCCAGCTTGAACAGGTTATTAGGATCCGTACTTCAGAAGAAGGTCCAGAGGCTATTTAAATGATATTGTTGGTAAAGTTTTCATTAGTTGTGCTTGGATTGCTTTCATTTGGTGCAAATGCCGAGCAAGCCACATTAAATGGTGCGAATACCGCGTGGGTATTAACGTCATCAGCTTTAGTCTTGTTTATGACCCTGCCAGGTCTGGCATTATTTTACGGCGGTTTGGTCCGCAGTAAAAATGTATTGTCGATTTTAATGCAATGTTTTTCGATTGCCGCAATTGGCTCGGTACTGTGGTTAGTGATCGGTTATTCACTGGCGTTTGACAGTGGCAATGGTTTTATTGGCGGCCTCGATAAGGTGTTATTGGCGGGTATTGGCCGTGATGATTTGGTTGGCGATATACCTGAACCATTATTCATGTTATTTCAAATGACTTTTGCGGTGATAACTCCTGCATTGATCATTGGTGGTTTTGCCGAACGAATGAAGTTTTCAGCGGTATTGTTATTTTGTGCCGCGTGGTTGTTATTAGTATACGCACCAATTACTCACTGGGTTTGGGGCGGCGGTTGGTTAGCGCAGTTAGGTTTGTACGACTATGCTGGCGGTACCGTGGTTCATATTACTGCTGGGGTGGCAGCTTTAGTTTCGGCTAAAATGCTTGGGCCTCGTAAGGGTTTTCCGAATACGGCGATGTTACCGCATAACATGACCATGACAGTGACTGGCGCTGGCATGTTGTGGGTCGGTTGGTTTGGTTTTAATGGCGGCAGTGCTTTGGCAGCTAACGGTGATGCAGCAATGGCGATTATTGTCACTCATATTTCAGCCTCAATGGGCGCAATTACTTGGGCCGCGATTGAATGGAAGAAATTCGGTAAGCCAAGTGCGCTAGGTATTGTCACTGGTATGGTGGCTGGTTTAGGCACTATTACACCAGCATCGGGTTATGTTGGACCTGGCGGTGCGTTGATTATTGGTTTGTCTGCTGGCTTTGTCTGTTTTTATTCCACTGTGTATATCAAACAAAAGCTAAAGATCGATGATTCGCTTGATGTATTCCCTGTTCACGGTGTTGGCGGTATTTTAGGCACCATATTGGCAGGGATCTTTAGTTCAACCGAATTAGGGGTTTTTAGTGGTTATGGTTTTGCCGATGGTAATGAAACCATGGCAGAACAATTTGGCGTTCAGGTGATTGGCGTGGTAGCAACTTTTGGGTATACCGCGGTAGTGAGCTGGATATTGTTTAAAATTGTTGCTCACTTTACCAATGGGTTACGAGTTGATATTGAGCAAGAAGTTACTGGGCTTGATATTTCACAACACGAAGAGTCTGGATATAGTCTGTAATTGCTCTGGTCGTTTCGAGCTTTAAAGCGTGGTTAACGAGCTAACTCGTTGGCCGCGTTTTGTTATGAACGACAATAAGTTTTATTATAAGGCCGTTACTCTATTGAACAAGTAAGCTGTAGGCCTGCCAACTTGCGACTAACCCGAGAATGACAAATAAACCACCACTGAGCTGATGTAATCTTTTGATTGGGATCCGTTGCAGCACAGTGCGGCCAAGCCACACGCCCAGCACTGAAGCCGTCGTTAGGGCAAGTGTTGCGCCAATCCAAATCGACAGCGGCGGTTGTGAGCTGCTGAGTGCTACCACCGCTAATTGTGTTTTGTCACCAAATTCTGCGACAGTGATTAAGACAAAGGTGGTTAGCAATAGCCGATGCGTTGAAACAACCGGAGCATCGACTTCTTCCTCCCCTTGATCATTATAAAACAGAGCCTGAATACCAAAAACAATAAATAGCAGCGCGACCGCGACACTAATAAATACGGGCGCGACTAATTCAGTAATAGTGATGCCAACGGTTACAGCAAGTGAATTCAAAAAGATAAATGCGCTAATTGCCCCAAATATTACTGGGCCAGCTCGGTAACGTGCTGCTAATATCATGCAAACTAATTGACTCTTATCGCCAATTTCAGCGGCCATGATTAATAGGTAACTCATAGCGATTAGAACTGGAGAAAACTCAGTGCTGAGCTGGTGAAAACTAGATGATAACAGTGAGAGCAAGTCGTTCATGACGGCAGATTAATTGAATGAAAGCGAAAGACCAGCGATTTTAAGCAATTTAATCAACAAAAGCAAAATGTGATGTGACCTGCTTATTACCCGCGGCGCCGTGTTAACGCTAACACTTAAACAGGACTTACTGTAGACTACACGCCTTTTGTCGATTGGCGATCTATAATGCATAGATAATCCGGTCGCCGTTCGTTAATGCCGTGGACTTTATCATGGCAATATAAAGAGACAATTTATGAGTTTTGATACCCTTGGCCTATCTGCAGAAATCTTAAAGGCCGTAACCGAGCAAGGTTATGATACCCCTTCTCCTATTCAAGCGCAGGCGATTCCTGCAGTACTTGAAGGTAAAGATGTGATGGCTGCTGCACAAACGGGCACCGGTAAAACAGCTGGTTTTACATTGCCGATTTTGCAAAACCTTTCACAAGGCCAACGGGCACAAAATAATCAGGTTCGCGCGCTTATCTTAACGCCAACCCGTGAACTAGCCGCTCAGGTTGCTGACAACGTTGCTCTTTATAGCCAACATTTGCCATTGCGTTCAGCAGTAGTGTTTGGTGGGGTTAAAATTAATCCACAAATGATGAAGTTGCGTCAAGGTGTCGATGTATTAGTGGCAACACCTGGACGTTTATTGGATTTGTATAACCAACGCGCAGTACGTTTTAACCAGTTAGAAGTATTAGTGCTTGATGAAGCAGATAGAATGTTAGACATGGGTTTTATCCATGACATTCGTAAAATCTTAAATGTTTTACCAAAGAACCGTCAGAACTTGATGTTTTCTGCGACATTCTCTAATGACATCAGAAAACTAGCTAAGGGCATGATCAATAACCCAGTAGAAATCTCGGTTAGCCCAGCAAATACCACGGTAGAAAGTGTTGAACAATGGTTGTGTCCAGTTGATAAAAGCCGTAAGTCGGCACTGTTAACCCATATAATCAAAGAAAAAGAGTGGCAGCAGGTATTGGTATTTACCCGTACCAAACACGGTGCCAATCGTTTGACCAAACATTTAGAAAGCAAGGGCCTTACCGCTGCTGCGATTCATGGTAACAAGAGTCAAGGCGCACGAACTAAAGCCTTGGCCGCCTTTAAAGATGGCTCGGTAAAGATCTTAGTTGCTACTGACATTGCGGCACGTGGTATTGATATTGACCAATTACCTCACGTTGTTAACTTTGATTTACCCAATGTTGCAGAAGATTACGTTCATCGCATTGGTCGTACTGGCCGTGCTGGTGCAACAGGCGAAGCTGTTTCATTAGTCAGCAATGATGAAATGAAACAGTTAAAAGATATTGAACGTTTAACTAAGCAACTTATTGAACGTCGCCCAATCGAAGCTTTTGACCCGATCCATAAGGTGCCGGTGACCGAGCTTGATAAACGTCCAGTTAAAGCGGCTCGTCCGAAAAAGCCGCATGCTGAACACCAAGATGGCCAACGCAGTAGTGATAACGCTCGCGGTCATAAGCCAAAAAGCAGCAACCCGCGCCATAAGTCTGGCAACAGTGAATCACGAAGCGGCACTAACAAACGCAGCAGCGGCGGCCGTGGTGGTCGTGACTCAATTAGCTTTAATTAAGCACTAAGCTCCCTTTTTTAAATTGGTCGTATTTATATGCCTTGCTTTTATTAGTAAAGGCTATATAATCAGCGGCCAATCTTCGCGAAAGGCGAAGTGCACTTGGTTACGCTACGGCGGCCAAGCAAGAAATTAGAAAATGACCATATTTAGCGCTTGTGTTTTTACACAATCGAACATATAATATGCGTCCGCTTGTAAGAGAAACTTTTAAATAAGTTAATCAAATAAGTGCCAGCCGCAAGGTTGGGTTTGCAACAGCGGCCCCGATAGGGGGTCGAACTTAGTGAAAATAGCTCTCCGCTTTCAATCTCTTTTGAGGTGTTAAGAATGGTGTGAGGGGCTTTTTTTGTCGTGTAAATTTAGATTGGAGTTTGGTCTAATGCAGAACCAAAGAATCCGTATCCGCCTTAAAGCGTTCGATCACAAGTTGATCGATCAGTCTACTGGCGAGATCGTGGAAACGGCCAAGCGCACTGGCGCTCA
>Ga0209395_1001393_pt1 | contig 33840 bp, 40 predicted proteins | sample GOMGulsemesocosm_3_FD_184635 | JGI IMG/M metagenome (GOLD analysis project Ga0209395, IMG submission 184635) | Methane-oxidizing microbial communities from mesocosms in the Gulf of Mexico - GOM9D Gulf of Mexico (SPAdes) (version 2) | ecosystem: Environmental > Aquatic > Marine > Cold seeps...
ACCTGTTGGTTAGTCAGTTGCGTGCCCTATATTTTAATCGCCACCTATGCGGGTTCAATAAGTAGTTTAAATAACCCCAAACCAGCCATATATACGGTTATTATATTGTCTAGTATATTATGGGTTTCTTGGTGGTTTTATAGCAAAAAATCTATACAAAAATCATGATCACACTACAGATGAGGCAACTCGATGCACTGGCAACTCCTTACGTTTTCCGAATTATCAACAGTACAACTTTACCAATTACTAAAATTGCGAGTGGACGTATTTGTCGTCGAGCAAAACTGTCCCTATCCAGAGTTAGATGATAAAGATCATCAAAGCGGTGTTTACCACTTATTGGGTTACCAAGAGGGAGAGTTAGTTGCCTGTGCGCGTTTGTTAGCACCGGGAATTAGTTATGCACAGGTTAGTATTGGTCGTATCGCCACTGCAAAAACACATCGCCAACACGGCCTAGGAAAAACCTTGTTAACCACAGCATTACAGCAATGTGAGATACACTGGCCGCAGCAGGATATTCAAATAGGTGCGCAGCTTTACTTGACTAACTTCTACCAAGGTTTTGGTTTTAAACGCAATTCAGCAGATTATTTTGAAGATGATATTGAACACTTAGATATGCTATTAAAAAGATAATACAACTACATTTCGCGATGGGACTTAAAAAGCCTGCACACCCGCTAATTACCATTATCGACACTACAAAATTATTCTATGGTGAAGAAGTTACTGGCTTACGTTTTATATCTGATATGTACTGTATTGCGTTGAAATACAAAGGCTGTAGCATCGATTAGGACGTAATCATTATGCAAACAAGATGGTAGTTTAGTGTTTACGGATCCCGAGCAAATATTTTCCCTTTCAACTTACCTAAAAAGACAACGTTTGTTGGCAAGATTGAGCAGTATAAGTTTTTTAATTATGAAAGCGAGGAAGCGTTATAGCCTCTGAACAGGAACAACAAATACTCCTGCAATTTATTACCTTAATTCTACATGAATTAGTGATAGCAACAGATAATGATAGTCAGCAATTATTAGTTTCAAATATTGAGTTTATCCTCAATGATACATTACGTTTTTATGAGCGCCAATCTCAGACGCAACTACGGCAAAATATCGATATCGTTTCACGCAGTAGTTTTATACCCCTACTATTTGTATCTCGATATTGGGATTATATTATCCCATTATCGAGATACTTTTCTTAAAAGACACATTAAAAAAACAATAAATTACATATAAAACATGTGGTTACATAACGGATCGTTTTTTGCTGTTATGGAACAGAAAGCATAATTTGGATTATTCTTAGTGATTAATGGTGGTGGGATATATGACTTTTTCAGAACGAAATTATTTACTAGCAATGCTCTCATTAATGCTTATTTCTTGTAAAACAAATGTGATTAAAGCCCAAGAGATAAAACAGCCTATTGCTAGCAAAGTTAATGTAACTAACACATACCCAATAATAAACAGCCAAGCAAAAACAATGAATAATAGGATTATTCATTGTACCAATAACCAGTGGCGCAACAATGACTATGCAACAGCATTAAAAGCATTAACGACACGCATCCATTAAGTACAGCGAATTTCAACTTGAATAAAGCGAGTAAATATTTTTGCTAGCCACTGTGGTTAAGTCGTCCAATTCATCAGTTCAGAAAATACCTTAGCTAACAATAACCCCTTTACCTAACCTTACTTTGTTATCGCAGCCTTACTGCTTATTTACAGTGCTTATATTGCTCCTTTATGGTGCACCCCCTTATTATCTGTGAAGCTATGATGATCGCCCCTCTACAAAAACACACCTAACGATCTGAAAACAAACAAGTTTAAATTAAGTATCACAAAAATTAAGGGCTGGTATGTAATATGCTGAATATAGTGGGTGTGATCATAAATTATTCTTATTAATTAAATAAAAAATAGGGACACTAAAATGAAAGAGATAATTGTGAAAGATTTTATGAACGTTGATTTTGCAAAAATTAATGACGAAATGCCGGTCATTACAGCATCAATAGAACTTATTAAAAAAGAAGCATTAGGTGGCCCTATTGTAGACAAAGAAAATAAACTACTGGGTTGGATTTCCGAGCAAGAGTGCCTACAAGTGACCACCCAATTTGCTTATCACAATCAACGTGTTGCTTTAGTTAAAGATATTATGCGTGAAGATGTACTCAGTATTAACGCCGATCAGCCTATTTTTTCCCTCGCTGAAAAAATGATAGAGTCACAACCTAAAAGCTACCCTGTTGTAGACGATCATAACAAAGTCATCGGGGTGATCACGCGCCGTCGCGTACTGAAGGCTTTACTTGATACTGTCTTTTAAGCACAAAATAAAAACGTTTTTCAGCAACATAGTGTTAATAACTAGGCAAACATAAGCTTGCCTAGTGTGCTCAAAGAAAGTTATAAGACCCGTTTGGCATTGATATATTGCCCTTCTGTTATTAGTGTCACTGCAACGCTTTTTACTACGGCTATGCCAGAAGCAACCGCGCCCCATCAAAAGTAACCTTTATCTGAGTCCACATTTCGTCCTTTTCCATAACCATGATAATAAATAGTTTAGCTATCACCCCGTGTATCAACGTTAATATTACCCGTCGTTTTACCTACTGATAAGCCACTAACTGTGATGCTGAGTAGTTACATAAATAAAAACATGAATAAATAAGTTGCGCGATAATGGTTATCGCGATAACATGCTTTCAATCCAGCGAGAAAAATTTTTATTTAAATCAATATGTATCGCGATAACAATTACCGCGAAATCTAAATGTATTAAGGAAATTATTATGAAAGCACTTTACCAAACGACCGTTACTTCTACTGGTGGCCGAGATGGACGCTCAATCGCTAACGATAACAAATTAGATGTTTCATTAAGCACACCCAAAGAGTTAGGTGGGTTAGGTGGCGAAGGAACTAACCCTGAACAACTATTTGCAGCTGGCTATTCAGCCTGTTTTATTGGCGCATTAAAATTTGTTGCTGGCCAACAAAAACAACGTTTACCGAGTGACTTAAGTGTTAATGCAACCATTGCCATCGGCGAAAACCCTGAAGGCATTGGTTTCGCTATTTCAGCAGAGCTAACGGTGAACTTACCAGGCTTAGAAAAAGAGATTGCTGAAGCCTTAGTTAATAAAGCACACCAAGTATGCCCATATTCAAATGCAACACGTGGCAACATAGCGCTGACTACGCACATTAACTAAGCATTTCCAATTAAGTGCCCCTGAACTAGGGGCTTTCAATTACAGATAATATATAGCGCTTAAAAAGTCAGCTTCTCACGCTGGCAAAGTAAAATAAAAACAACTACCCTTTCACCATCAACAATAACTATTAGTGCACTAACTATGACTGATTCTAAACAACTTTTCCTTGATAACCAATTGTGTTTTGCCCTCTACTCAACCTCTTTAGCCATGACACAACTATATAAAGAACACTTAGCACCGCTCGGTTTAACTTATCCTCAATATACAGTGATGTTAATTCTCTGGGAAAAGCAGGGCGTTAGTTTGAAGTCTATTGCTGACCGATTAGGGCAAAAATCAGGATCATTAACCCCCGTTATCAAACGCATGGAAGCAGACAATTTAATTCGTCGCGTACGTGGTTTAGAGGATGATCGCACTTTAAGTATAGAATTAACTGAGCAAGGTCATGCTCTTAAGGAGCAAGGCTTGATAGTTAATCATTGCATTGCAGAATCATGCGGCATTGAAAGCCAAGAAATCATCGCCTTAAAAGAACAATTACTCTCTTTACGCAAAAACTTGTTGAAATAAACTTTAACTAGAAAAGAGATAACAAAACCTCTCAATAAGAGGTTTTGTATTTTTGATAAGTATTAGTCGCAAAAGCTTATTATCTGTTCTGCACCTGAATACACAAAAGGCATTAATTAACACGATCACAGGAACAATAAATATTGATTTAAAGTAAATCCCCCCCCCCACACACTATCAACGAATAACTTCATACAAAATCATACAGGGGAAGCAATAAATCCTCGATTTTTTAATGAGCAGTCAATGAGCCAGCATCTTTCGCTGAGTCTCTAAGTTTTCACCAATTTAAAATTGCAAAATATTGCTCGCCCATATAATTCAATAATATTTTATTTCTACTGCAACTTTTTTAAATTCCATGGCGTATTAGTCATTGAAACTCATAAAAAGGAATTAAAATGAAATCGAATATATTTAAAATGTCTGTATTAAGTAGCGTTTGCTTAGGTCTGTTATCTGCATGTGGGGGCGATAGTAACAATGACTCACCTGTATATGTAGCGCCACCTTCAACGATGACTTTCTCTTCGCAAGTCACTTTACCTAGCATGATGATAGTAAATGATGCGGGCAGCTTAATATTGGCAGAATCTGGCTTATCACTGTACACCTTTGATAATGATGCTGCTAATAAATCTAGCTGTAATGGTACGCCCGATGATGGTGAAAGCTGTGCAGGGAACTGGCCACCTTTAATCGTTGCTGACGGCGCTGTTGCTTCGGGTAATTTTAGTTTTATTACCCGTGATGATAATAGCCAACAATGGGCTTATAACCAACAAGCATTATATACCTTTGCACAAGATTCAGCTCAAGGAGATATCCTTGGTGATGGTGTTGGTGGTGTTTGGCATTTGGCTAGGCCGATGGCGATTAAAAACGCAGTAATAAATGGTCTTGAAAGTTATAGCGCTAATCAAACAGTATTATCAGCGACCCAAAGCAATGACGTACTAGAAACTGTTAGGGTCAACAAGGATGGTTTTACTTTATATACGTTTGATAAGGATGTAACAAATAGCTCAGCATGTGTCGGGGAGTGTATTGATTTCTGGCCACCATTACTTGCAGATCAGGGTGCGCAAGCGCAAGCACCTTTAACGATTGTAGAGCTAAGTGATGGTTTGTCACAGTGGGCATATAAAGGAAAGCCATTATATTTCTTTGTCGGTGATAAAACCGCTGGTGCTAACAATGGCGATGAGGTCAATGATGTTTGGCATACTGCAAGCTTAGAGCCAGCTATTCAACGTAGCAATGATAACGGCCAATTTTTAACCGCCACCGGTATGGTTGATGTGTTAGTTGCAGAGGAAGGCAGTAATAGCGAGTTTTCCGTGGTTAATAAAAATATGGATGGCTTTGCACTTTATACTTTCGATTTAGATTCTAGCAACACTTCTAACTGTAGTGGTGATTGTTTAGTTAACTGGCCCGCGTTTGTTCCTGGCGAAGCGGATGTAGCGATAGGCGATTTTTCAATCATTACCCGAGAAGATGGCCATCAACAGTGGGCTTATCAAGAAATGCCGTTATATTTCTTTATCGGAGATGAGAAAAAATATGACATTAACGGTGATAACGTTTTTGACGTATGGCACCTTATCAAACCAGAGCCATCAACCATGTTTGCCGAAGAAAGTAATGGCTTAGGGGCAACTATCACCACCACGGGTATGGTACATGTGATGTTAAGAGACTCAGAAAGCATGGAGTTTGTTGACACTATGATGGACAAATCAGGCTTCGCTTTATACACCTTCGATAATGATAATGCAGGCGAGAGCAAGTGTTTAGATACTTGTTTAGATGCATGGCCACCTTTACTGGCCGATGATAGCGATGTCGCGGTGGCACCTTATTCAATCATCACACGTGCAAATGGTATGAAACAATGGGCTATCAATGACATGCCTTTATACTTCTTTACTCCTGATACCTCAGCAGAAAGTACGCTGGGTGAAAATGCGAATCAAGTCTGGCATATAGCACGTCCAGCGCCTTTAAAAGCTGACAATCCAGGCGCTCAGAACCAGTTGCTTGCCGCACACGGTGATGTACTTGATAGCCAAGGAAAAACATCAGCTCAACTGATGGGACTCACCTTATATACATTTGATGATGATGTGAAAGATGCTGGTGAGAGCAGTTGCTTTGATGGCTGTGCAGTCACTTGGCCACCATTATATGCGAGTGATGCGAAGCAAGCTTTTGGTGAATATAGCGTTATTAGTCGACAAGAAAATAGTACCACTACCTATCAGTGGGCCTATAAAGGTTTACCTCTGTATTTTTTCACCGGTGATAACCAAGCTGGCGATACCAATGGTCAATATCCAACATGGGTGATCGCACAACCTTAATAATGGAAAATGTAGCTTGGGCAGGAAACTGCTCAAGCTAAAAGAATGATGAGTAAAAAATATAACGCAATGATGTGAAATTTTTCAACGTTATTTTTAATCAAGCTGTTAAGGTTAGGCTCCATAAAATGACAAATAACACATTTAAAAAACAAAAAGTTATGACAGATGAACAGAAAAAAACACAAGAAATTAGTGAATTAGTCCAGTTGTTATTAGGTTGTGCAAATGGCGATAAAATTGCATTTAATCAGTTATATCAAAAAACAGCGCCTCGGCTGAATGGTATTGCCTATCGGATCACGCGTAATGTAGATAGCGCCAATGAAGTATTACAAGAAGCCTTCATTCAAATATGGAAAAATACTTCTAATTATCAGGCTAATAAAAGTGAACCTTATACTTGGCTTGCCGCGATTGTTCGATACCGAGCTTATGACAGATTAAGATATGATAAACGCCGACATCAAGAAGATATGGTTAGCTTTGACGAAGATAAAATGCACCTAGATTGTCAACAACTTGGCTTAGCCAAACACTCTGAACAGTCATTAAACATTTGCTTAGATCAATTAGAACAAAAACAGAGCCAGTCTATACTCATGGCATATTTATATGGCTACAGCCGAGAAGAAATATCTGAGTATTTCAGCAGCCCAGTGAATACTATTAAGTCCTGGATACGCCGTGGATTAGGGAGGTTACAATTATGCCTAAGCAATTAATTCGTTACTCTCATCCGGCAATCATGGAACATCTTGCCAGTCATTATGTTTTAGGTACTCTCTCTACGCGTGTGCGTAAGCGAATGGAGCAGCTGATTGCTGAAATCCCACAGTTAGAAGCGAGCGTTAACCATTGGCAACAAAGCTTTATTGGCCTCGATGAACAAACCGTTGAGTTAGCGCCTAAGGCCTCAACTTGGCATGATATCAGTACAAAAATAACTCGCTTAGAACAAGCTGAAAATATAGCTCAAAGCCAAGCACAAGAAACGTTGCCCAAGCACAGTGGTGTAACATTAGCGACGCTATTTTCTCGTATTAATGAGTGGTTCACTAAACCCCATCATCGCCTTATGCATGCTTGCTCGTTTGCTGTTATTTGTCTGTTAAGTTTTGCTTTACTGAGTGTGAACAAAATACCGGAACAAGTTGATCCATTGAGTTATGTCGCAGTATTAACCGGCGATAATAAACAGGCTCAACTTGTCGCAAGCACTTATGGAGAATCAAAAAAATTAGTCGTTAACATTATTAATACCCCAGAAATTTCACAAGAAGAGGATTTAGAGCTTTGGGTTGTTTCCAAAACGGATCACCAAGCACGTAGTTTAGGTATTATTCCTCGCGATACATTGTTACTTGAACAGCAATTATCTGAAGCCCAATGGCGCTTAATTAAAGACTCTGATTCACTGATATTAACAGTTGAAGACTTAGGAGGCTCCCCTATTGGCGAACCAAGTGATAGCATCGTTTCACAAGGATTATGTGTCAGATTGAAAGAATGGAATCAAAATGTTTAAAAAAGAAAACATCGCGTTAATATTACTATTAGTTAGCTACGGCGAACTGGTGAATGCACAGCAAGAGATTAAAAAACAACAGGTTGAATCTGATGCAACGGAATTAACCTTTGATGTTCCAGGTGAACACCAGTTAAGTGTGCGTAGCCGTTATCAAAAAACCCACGATAGTTGGTGGAATGATGCTAACGCTTTTACGACGAGAGTTAAACTAACCTCTCAATTTACGTTAGATGAAAATGAGCAGTGGCAGCTTTTATTACAGCCCAATTATGTTGTTGCTCATAACGATAATTACAACTCACTCACTGAATTCAACTCAATGTCGGTGATCCCCGATACGGCTGGTGGTAGCTTAACACAAGGGTATTTATCATTTAAGGGGCATAATAACTGGCAGTTAAAAGCAGGCCGACAAAGTATCTCCTATGACAATGAACGTATGGTTGGCGCTTTAGAATATTGGCAAACACCACAAAGCTTTGATGCTGTTTCAGTACAATATAATGATCAGATGAATTGGAATATCCAATATACCTATACTAATAAAGTACATCGGATATTCGGTAAAGATGCCACAACACAACTACCAATGGATGACCCTCGCTATGGTCACTTAGAGCAGCGACCAGCTAGCGAATTAGGGAAGCACAGGCTCAAGGGGCACTTTATTAATGTGGGTTATAAAACAGAGAATAATTTGCAACTGGTTAGCTACAACTACTTACTTGATAATCAAGATCAACCCTTGTTTTCCAGCAATACCTTCGGGATTCGAGTTGCAGATGAATTTAAGCCAAGTAACCTTAAGTACCGTTATAACCTTGAGTTTGCTTGGCAAGAAGATGCTTTCAACAATACTGACAATTATAAAGCCTGGTATAACCTAGTAGAGGCGAGCATTCAGTATACAAGCCATACCTTTCAGTTAAGCCAGGAAACCTTTAGCCACGATAATGGTGTTGGATTCAAAACGTCCCTCGGTACTAATCACAAATTCCAAGGTTGGGCGGATGTATTTACCAGTTATTCCGGACAAAACGGGCTACGTGATACCTTTTTCACCTACAAAGGCAGGCATAAAAAATTGCGCTGGAGAGCTGTATATCATGACTTTAATACTTATGGTGATAGCCAAAAAATAGGCTATGAGATCGATGCGGAGCTAGCCTATCGGTTGACCAGAAAGTGGGAGCTAAAGGTGGTTTATGCAGACTACCACGCAGACGATACATGGATACCTGAATATCTAGGGGCCAACTTTGATTTAACAACTTGGTTTATGTCAGTCTCCTACAATATGTAATCAGATTGTCCGCAAGAAAGTGAATGCTAACAAGACATTGATTAAAGTAACTGGTTGTTGGTATTAATAGCGGTCTAACGTTATTACTTCCAATCATCAGCATTGCCATCATGGATAATAGTAATGCCCTCCATTTTATCATAACGGTCATACACTTCATCCGGCATCGGGTTTTGCCTTAGCTCAACAAATCCTAACTTGGGTAAACCATCAAGTTGTAGTTCTTCAAGCTTATTATCAAAAAAATAGGCTTTTTCTAAGGAGACTAACGGGTCAATATTAATATCAACTAACAAGTTATTAGTGATACGCATTTTTTTTAATTTAGTCAGCCCTAAAAAGTTTATCGATGTTAGACGATTCTTAAAGAGGTAAAGTGTGGTTAATTCAGATAAGCCCGTCAGTTTTATATGAGCCAGTTGGTTATTAGAGATATTGACAAACGTTAAGTGTTTAAATGTTGAAATATCAGCTTCTTTTAACTGATTATTAAACAGAGACAAATGCTCTAATTGACTTAACGCGGTTAAGCCATGCAATTGTTTAATGTTTTTACCATGACATTTTACTTTCTTTAATTCACGCCAGTTTACTTCCGGTTTGTTAGCGGCAGATTTAGCGATGCACTTTGCTAGATTTTTATCTTTTATAATTTCATCTATAGCTTGCTCGGCGGAATATACACTAGTAACCACAGTTAAATTAACAACAAAACTAACTAAACATGCGAACACATATTTCGATAGTTTATCTGCTTTGTTTTTTTGAAAAATATTCATTACTTTAGTTGTCAAAATAATCTCTTACAATGGAGAGAGGTGGATATACGGCACTTTTACTACAGTGCCCGCTCTTTAAACCTACATTTTCTGCATCCACGAAAATCATTTTAATTTATTGGCTCCGATAATCTTTATCTTGGAAGATAAACCAGATTAGAAGTCATAGTTTGCATCAACTAAGTCACTAACCTCTACGCTTTGAATGACTGATTTACTCTCTAACCAATTGCATACAACAGTACGATCATCTTCTGTAGCCGAACCATATCGTTCACTTGAACTAATGAAAGCCTCAAACTCATCAACTCCCCCACCACCGCCGATCACCAAGTTTTTCGACTCAATAAAATCAACCATGTCATCTAAAAAAGCATCGAAACTATTTTCATCAAAATCAGTAAAGGTGATCGTAATTTCAAACCCATAAACAGAAAACTCATCAAGGTATAATTTTTTACGAAGTCGACGACTTCTTTTTATATTCTGATTGATATTCATGCAGTTATTTCCTTATTTAAAAAAACCGATTCAGCTGATATGTGCATAAGCACTATATCAGCTGACGTTTTATAATTTAGTTTCTCTTGGAAATTATGTGGCTTTACTACAACAAATATTGAGCGATTGGTTTACGAAGTTCACACACTTTTTGAGGTTATTTCCATTTATATAATGCGTGCAACATGCACAGCTGGAAAACAATAGGCATTAACTAGCACGCCATCACCAACAATATTTTATTAATTATTTGATATCATTGTTTAGCAAAGCAAATGTCATTACAATTGCCACAATGTCAAAGGATCTGATATAAAAAATGCCTAAGTTACTGATACTTTTTTGTCAGCAACTAATGGCTAATCAGTTTCATTTCCTTTGTTATTTGTTCACTTATAACAATGGAAATTACCAATGAGCACACCTTCAACAGATCTCCGTGAAGCTATCACTAGCGTCAACGCCAAACACATCGCTATCAAATCAGCACTTTTTGCAATCCCTCTTTTAATTCTAGGTTTTGTTTTATCCAAATCATTTTTCTATGCTGAGCCAGGGTATATTTACCATGTGCGTACAGTAACCGGCAGTGAAGAAGTTGTTTCTGAAGTCGGTTACAAGTTCTACCCTTTTGGCCGTTATAATGCGTGGAAACGTGCGATGACCGTACAGTCAATTAATGGTGTGGCATCAAATAGCATCAATGCAGAAAAAGATGCAAATGAAGCGGCTGCAAGCTTACCTCCTTTAAGTATTATGTTTCTTGACCAAGTTGACGCACATGCAGAGGCGACAGTACGCTTTTCTATACCAAGTGATCCAGAGTCATTTTTAAAATTAGCACACGAGTATCGTTCTCCAGAAAACTTATTACGCACGGCATTAATGCCTTCATTTAAAGAAACATTACAAGCGAATGCTTCATTAATGACCGCAGAAGAGTATTACGCAGGTGGCCGTACCGAATTTAACTCTGAATTTGAGAAGCAGATGAGTGTCGGTATTTTCTTAGTCAAACGCGAAGAGATAACTGTTAAGTCAAATAGAAGATCTAAAGCGTCAGCCAATGCTTCTTTGGGTAAAGACCAAGAAGAGTACGATGAAGATGAAAAGACTATTTTTGTAGTACGTAAAGTACTGGATGAAGATGGTTTAGCAAGAATGAAAAGCCAACGTTTCTTAGACTTTGGCATTACCGTAGTATCAGCTTTAATCACCGATATGAAGCCTAATACCAAGTTCATTCAACGTATGCAACTTAAGCAACAAGCTTCCGCTGATCGCGCAATTGCACGTGAACAACGCGTACAAGAGGAAGAGCAACGATTATTAGCAATCGCACGTGGTGAGCGTGAAGTTGCACAGCGCCAAGCAAAAGCTAAAGTAGATCAAATTCAAAAAACAACGGAAGCTGAAACAGAGAAACAACTGGCAATCACTAAAGCTGAAAAGCTAAAAGCGATGGCAGCTATCTCCAAAGAGACAGCAGCAATTAACCTAGAAAAAGCAAAGATTGAGTCACAAACAATCCGTACGTTGGCAGAAGCAGAAGCTCACAAGAAAGAGGTTATCCTACAAGCGGATAACGCGTTAGCGCAGAAACTAGATGCTGAGATTCGAATTCAGAAAATTTGGGCTGAAGCCTTTGCTGTACGTAAAGTACCAACCACTGTATTTGGTGGCGGTAGTTCAGGCACACCAGTAGGCAGTGATGGGGAAGTGAAAGCATTTATGCAAATGCTAACCTTAGATGCTGCTAAACGTTTAAACTACAATCGCGAGATGAGTAAGTAAATTAAAGGCGCAGTTGTTATTCATAAGTGCGCTTTATAAGCGCCCTTGTGAAGCTTTATTTTAAAAACGCTATAACAGCTTATTAAACACAAAAAAGCCCTGTAAAAACAAGGCTCATAGGTCATTCACAAACAAAGTAAAACACTACTCGATATTCTGCACCTGCTCACGCATCTGCTCGATTAACACTTTGCACTCAACGGCAACCGCAGTGATATCGGTATTAATCACTTTTGAACCTAGCGTATTTGCTTCACGGTTAAACTCTTGCATCATAAAGTCTAAGCGACGGCCTACTGCCCCACCTTTTTTAAGTACATTTTGTGCTTCACTTACGTGAGAATCTAAACGATCTAACTCTTCAGCGACATCAGATTTCTGCGCTAATAAAACTAACTCTTGCTCAACACGTGTACTGTCTAAATCTACCTTAGCATCTTCAAATTTCTTCAAAATACGTGCTTTTTGCCATGCTTGTACATCTGGCATAAAACCACGCACAATTGACGCTTGCTCACTGATTGCCGTTAAACGTTGCTCAATCATCACTGCAAGGTTTGCACCTTCGGTACTACGTGCTTCAATAAATTCATTCAGTGTTGCTTCAAAACCAGCCATTAACTCAATAGTAATCGCATCAACATCTTGCTCTGGCGCTTGCATAACACCAGGCCACTTTAAGATATCAATGGGGTTTACTGTTGCATTGCCCGCTTGCTCCGCAACCCATTGTGCATTTTTAATTAATTGGCTAGCCAACTCTTGGTTCATCTCTAAGCCTTTTTGGCTACTATCAGCGCCTTCAAAGCGTAAGCTACACTCAATTTTACCGCGTTGTAAGCGTTTCTTAAAGGTCTCTTTAAGTTTGGCTTCTAAGCCTCTAAACTGTTCAGGTAGACGGAAATAGGTCTCTAAATAGCGTTGATTTACGGAACGGATCTCCCAAACGGCAGTCCCCCAATTCCCTTTTATCTGTTTACGTGCAAATGCAGTCATGCTGTAAATCATAATATCCTCTCTATTTTATTATCTACGCGCGCAGTATATCATCGCGACTCACGTTTGGAGGCGAGAATGAAACAAAAAATAAAAACACACATCATTAGTGGTTTTCTTGGTGCGGGAAAAACCACCTTTATCAACAAACTACTGATAACAAAACCAGCCAATGAAACATGGGCTGTGTTGGTAAATGAGTCAGGCACAAGCCATTATGCTAAACAACAACTAGCGAATAATGGTGTGATTGTAAAAGAGTTATACGGGGGTTGCTTATGTTGTAGCGCGGGTATGCCATTTCGTGTTGCACTCAATAAAGTAATTAAAGAGTGTCAACCACAACGTTTGTTTATTGAACCGGCGGGTGCGGGTCATTTAGCGAATATTAAAACCCTCTTGCAGGGAGAGTTTTATCACCCAGTACTAACACTAGAAAATACGTTATGTTTGCTGGCAAACTGGCAATTAAACGAGATGATATATACAGATAATGAAAGTTATTTAGCACTGATACAAGAATCAGACAAACTCTGCTTTTATGAACAAGAGGCCGAAAAAATGACAAAAAAAATGGCATTTGAATATTCAAAGCCATTTCATAAGTTGTTATACGCAATCGATGATTTGTAATAAATGCTTAAGCAGACATTAAACGTCCAAGCTCTTCGCCTGCTTCAATCATGCCTTCGAACTCTTCCACCAAACCATCTTTATTAAGGTTTATATGCTCGGTTAACGCAGGGGGTAAACGCGCCACTATCATCTCTGGTGGTAAGTTAGCACCCCATGCAAAACTAGCAAATACTGATAGACGAATCAGTACCGCGGCTTGTGAGGGTTCTTCATAAGATAAGGGGTCTAGCTGTTGCTCTATCGCATCACAAAATATCTCTGAGAAATCCCAATGCTTGGCAAGCTCTGCGCCAACTTGACTGTAATCAAAACCAAAAGTATCACGCTGAGCAGATAAGCGAGGCTCGCCAGTTTCTATTGCCATCGCAACTAATGAACACTCATCGGGTTTAAGGATTTGTAACAGTAATTCACCGATATTGTGCATCATGGCACAGGTAAAAGCAGTCTCTTGGTTAACGCTAGTATGTTTTGCTAGCGCTTTAGCAATACTGGCAGTGGTAAACGTATCTTGCCAAAATTTGTTTTTATCAAAACTTGGGGTTTCAGGAAATACATTCGACAGTGTGGCTGCAACCACGATACTACGTACCTGATTGAAACCAAGACGGATCACCGCTTGTGAGATCGACTCAACATCTTTCCCGCGTCGATAAGCCACAGAGTTTGCCATACGAATCACTTTGGCACTAATTGATTGATCCATACCGATTTTTTTAGCGATATCTTCAACACGTGCGTCTTCATCACCAAAGCTTTCCATTAGCTCTAACAGTAAAATGGGTAAAACAGGCAGTTGTTTTACATCTTTAAACAGTTGTGAAAGTTCAAGCATTCACATTCCTTTATAAATTATTAATTAACACCTATAAAATTAAGCCTGAACCGGCATAAAATCAATGCTAGTGAGGCACTTTATTGAAGTGGCGCAAATTCAATATCGGTAATGATTTTATGTTGGCAAAACTGTTTTAATTTTGTTTGAATTTCCAGCACTTTATTTTTTTCATACTCTTTTTTAAACTCAGTTCCCCAGACAACACCTGGCCAGCACGGGTCTGTTTCCGTGCGTGCAATAATATGCAGATGCATCTGCTTTACAATGTTACCAATAGCGGCCACATTTAATTTGTCACATTGAAAATGGGAAGTGACAAATTCACTCATTAAACTGCTTTGTTTTTGTAATTCAGCCTGTAGTTCAAGTGGTAGTAAATAAAGCTCTTCAACTTCCGTTTTAGGCACAATAATAAACCAAGGGAAATGACTGTTATTGAGTAATAGCCATAAGCTCTTCTCTGTTTCAGCAAGTTTGAAACAGTCGTTATTAAGTCGGTTGTCTAATTTAAAAGTCATAAATTACCTATTTTGTAATCGGTTATAATCCAGTAGGCCATAATCCACGCCACTGTCTTGAAGATGTAATTGGTGCAGTTTGTCACTCACCAGCCAAAAATCAGGATTACTACGACGTAGTGAATAACGCGCGAGCAACTTAACAAATTTTTCGCTGGTATTGGCACCGGTAAATTGATTTATAAAATCATATTTATCTCGGGATTGCACTCTAAAAATAAGGCTTGGGTAACTGCCAATAAGACCTTTATATAACTCTGCTTTATCTAAATGAGGCTGCCTTTGGCCTTTTTCATTTAACAAACTAGAGACATTCTTGTGGGCATTATGACGTAATAAAGTATATAAGCGATCCCCCTCTGATTCAGATTCAACCAGTATATAAGTAATTTCTGGAAGCTCTTTAACAACACTGTTATCTAATGAACTTAAGCGTTTGAAATTATTGTCTAACAATGGAATTCTGTATTTATTATTCGTTTGTTGTTGTAGCTCAGCAGTGTAAACATGACGCTTTAATAGTGATAACAGTTCAGACTTTGAGTGTTCTGTTTGGTAGTTAATGCCCGTAGGCCGAGCTTGTAATAGGTTTTGATCGTTTAAGTAACCCGCTAACTCTTTGCTTGAATTTAAATACCAACTTGCCATCACCTTTTTTCTATCTTCATTAGGCAAGAAAGACACAAAGTTCATTTCACTTTCTATGCGTAAAAAGTCCATATATAAACGTGTAGTGACTTGATGACCGATATTGCCAAACAAGTCGAACCCAGCAACCAGTAAATAATGAATGCGCTCAAGTGTTGGATAATCAATAATCCAGGCTGTTTTAGGCTGTTTACCAAGTGCACCTTTTACAACGGTTGCGCTATCGAAATGGCGAAATACTGTTAACGCGGCGTTTTCATCACCCGCCCAAATATCATCAAGTGTTAAGCCGGTTTTATTATCCATATATGAGCCAATAAACTGACTTTTTGCTTTTACATAATCGGTGCTGCGAGAAGCATAACTCAACCAAGCTGCAACGGATAAGTTCTCACTACTGCTTTCTGACGGTAAACTCAGATTATGTGCTTGTTCACGTAAAAATTGCTCTGAAATCTCGGATTTAGCAAAACCCGGTTTAATAAAGAACACCCAAAAATTATCATTAATAACATTCAGTGCAATGCTGCCACGACAAACAGGCCCTTTAATAAAACCACTAATGGTGAAATAAGCTTCATCTAACAAGAACTGATAACGCGCATAGGCTGGGATAGGTTCAAAGACAATAAACGGGTTAGAGTCTTGATAGTTAGGTAATTTTTCGACACTAAAATCGTTGTTATAAAATAGCTTGTCCCACTTCTGCTTACGCTTTTTATTTAACGCATAGGGCATATGGGTCTTTTCTAAAATCGTACCCGCTTCCAATTGCAGACGATAATAGAATGTTCCCTTTGGATCTTCATAGGGGCGACGTGTTGCAATCTCATCAATGGCCTCCCCTGGTGGTGTCGTTGACCGAACTAAACGGAAAAATGCAGGAGCTAGGCCTTTTTTCGCCTCAACATCTGAGAAATAAAGGTGAGCTAAAAATAGGTGCTCATATAGATAACGATTAATCAATTGTGCTTTTAAGCTAGAACGATTTAGCTTTTCTTCCCACTCATCAACCAACATTTTCAGTGATTTTGAAAGAGGCTCAGGCAAAGACATTGGTGCACCTTGTCCTACCCACTTTTCAATGCTTTTAAACTCATCGCTTGTTAATGCAGGCAACCCATAAGGCATACCAAACAGTGGATAGTCCTGCTGGTAATCTTCTAATGTGTCTTCTGTGACACACTGTTCCTCTCTGTCTAACTTGTAATCAAACTGTGCAGGCAAGCGTCCAGCCTGTGGTAACGGATGTTTGTTTGTTTGCAATAACAGTTGGTAAAGCATACTGCCTTGCAGGTTACTGAGTAGAGTCTGGTCACGCTCATTTAATACCGGAGAGAAGCCTTTTTCACGCCACTCTTCACTGCTTTTTGCATCAAGAAATAGGCGACTCGGATCAGCCGCTAACAGGCGGCGCGCATTATAAACCTTAACAGGGGAAGCACCGCGATCGATACCTTGTGCAGAAGATAGTTTAAGTTGGCAAGGTGCATCGTAACAACCATGACAAACCACACAACGTTTTTCGATAATAGGAAATACCTCCTCTCGAAAAGTAGTCGCAAGGGGATGTTCTGGCGGTAATAACCGATCACGTGTCTGTGCAACACCATAATCGATATTGAGCTGTTCATTGGAGTCTGAACAGGCAATCATCAGTACACTTAAAATAGCGATCAAAAGAATTTTAAAATTCATGAATCCGTTCTCTAAAATTGTTAAACTACGTAAAAAGTATACCCCTAACGCAAGGATTCAACCATGAAATTTAGCCCATGTACTGGCAACTGTACAAGCGACGGCACGTTTTGCAAAGGATGCAACCGTAGTCATGTCGAGATTAAAGAGACACAAGCCTTAGTTGCCAAATTGGTAGGACACTTGGTTGATTACAATTATGATGATCCTGAGCGCTTTTTAGAGCTCACCAGCATCAAAGCACTTAAACGTGCCAAAATCCGTTTAGAAGATAAATAAGATGGCGAAAAATAATCCCAATAATGTTTCTCAAGAAACTGTTGATGAGGCATTAGCGGTTGCCAAAAAGACTCAAAAACCCGGTCAAAGCAAAGAGCAAACACGTTTGATTGCGTTGGGTATCCAAAAAGGTATCGCAGATTATAAAAAATCTGCCAAAGCAAAACATCGCCAAGCCGATAAAGCACAAAAGAAACTACAAAAACAAAAATTACAAAACACGCAAGCAACTGAGCTAGAAAGCAAAACACCAGAAACTAAAAATAAACCATTACCGTGGGTATTATTAGTCACTAGCTGGGCACTATTTGCACTCTATCTCTATCAATTAAAAGCATAAACAAGGATTAACATGGTTAAGGTAATAGTAAATGGCGCGAAAGGCCGCATGGGCAGTGAAGCAGTTAAAGCGATCAATAACGATAGCGCGTTAGAATTAGTGGCAGAGTGTGATTTTGGTGATGATTTAAGTGCTTTAATTAAAAATAGTGGCGCACAGGTTGTTGTAGATTTAACCGCTGCTTCAGCTGGTTTTTCAAATACTCAAATCATCTTAAATGCAGGCGCTTGTCCTGTTATTGGCACGAGTGGTTTCCAAGTTGAGCAGGTAAAAGAACTACAAGCCCTAGCAACTGAAAAACAACTTGGTGGTTTAATCGCGCCTAACTTTTCAATTGGTGCAGTATTAATGATGAAGTTCTCAGCAGAAGCGGCTAAATACCTGCCAGATGCTGAAGTGATTGAAGCACATAGTCCACAAAAAGAGGAAAGCCCTTCAGGTACTGGTATCCGTACTGCTGAGTTAATTGCAGCGGCACGTACTAAAACACCGGTTGAATGCAGTGATAAAGAGCTCATTGAAGGCGCACGTGGCGCTGAATTAAATGGCGTTAAATTACATTCAATTCGCCTACCAGGTGTTGTTGCACAGCAAACTGTTTTCTTTGGTGGTTTAAGTGAAACACTTAAAATTGAACACAACTCTCAACACCGTGAGTCATTCATGCCAGGGATCTGCCTTGCATGTCGTGAAGTAGTTAAACGTAACGAACTTGTTTACGGTTTAGAGTACTTGATGGATTAGTGATAAAAGCTGAAAGGCGAGACGCTAGTAAAGATTACAAAAAATCCCCAGCATGTTGATCATGCTGGGGATTTAAACTTTAAGAGAACCGTTATATTAGTAACTACTAACAATATAAAATATTGAGCCAAGAAACATAATAGCCCCAAAAAACAGGTACGTATGAGTAAAGTTTTGTAATTCATCTAAATGAATATTTTTGAATTTTTGATGTGCTAATTGGCTATTCTCAGCTTGCACTACATCACCAATGCGTTCAAAGCCTTGTTCAACAAGCTGATCCTTTTCAACTAAAAATGATGAGCTATCCATATCTAAATGCTGCGTCACCGCATCTTTCTTATAAAATTGAAATGTTGCCATTTGTAATTTCCTTTTTAAAATCCGTTGCAAATATAACTAGCGAACTAATAATTTCCAGCATTGTTATACGCTTCTACTTCAAGTGGCGCACTTCGGTAACCCATTACCGCTAGCTCTAACAAATATTGATTCATGAAGCCTTCAATACCCATCATTTCATACTGCTTTACGTGAATTAGCTCATGAGCAACAAGCTCTCTGTCATAGCTACCTTTCCTGATATAGATACCATAACCATAAGTAAATCCAGCCATCATAGGAGAATCAAGACCAACATCGCTAGCCAGCTCCGCAAGCATTTCATTTTCAGGGAATGGAAAATTATTCACGTATAAAATACGAATTTTATCCACATTTTTTATGCCAATTTTTTTGGCTGTCGATTTCTCACTAGCAGATAATTCAATACCCGACTTCAGTGCAACATGTTCATTCTTTTGTGCAAATTCAATAGCAGGTTGTGTATAAGGTTCTATTTGTGCAAGTAATTCGGGAGTCGGTGACGCTAGCAACTCACTTTTATTATTACAGCCGACTAATAAAGTGGATAAAAGCATCATCGATACATACATTCTTTTCATTTTCACTTCCTTGTTATTATTAAGTGTTTGTATTAAAACACATCATAAAAAAGTAGATACCTAGTAAATCTTATAGGTTTAAGGCCGAATTTGATAAATACCCCAAAATAAATGAGTCAAATATCAAGTAAATAGCATAAAAAGTAATATATAATCAGCCCAATTAAATACTCCGCCATACTGAAGGCCAGCCTAGTAAACATGTTCACACAACTCATTGATGAAATCAGTCTTGCACAAACAAGTGAAGAGCTTATGCAGATCTGTCATGACATTGCTCACTATTTAGAATGTGATTATTACTTGCTTTGTCTGTTTTATCCGGAAGGATTACAAAACACAAATATCTTTCTTCTCAACAACTATCCAACAACTTGGATGGATCATTATTTAGCGAATGATTTAAAAAGCAGTGACCCAATCGTTCTCCACTTTACACACAAAAGCACACCTGCACTTTGGAGTCAGATAGCAGCTCAAAATAAGCAAACTAAGAATTTTTTTGGTTTATCAGTGGATGCAGGTTTAGTTGATGGCCTTTCGATTCCAATTCGTGGTGCCCAAGGGGAATTTGGCGTATTTAGTTTAGCCCGCACAACACATATCGAAGCAAATAAAAAACTGACGATGTTAAGCTCTGCAAATTTCTTCACTCCTTACCTGCATGAAGCAGTCAATAGAAATCAATTGTTAGAGCGCCCTAAAGTTAAGCTATCAAAAAGGGAGGGGGAATGTATGAAGTGGGCATGTTCAGGGAAAACTGCATGGGAAATATCCACCATTTTGACTATTTCAGAGAGTACTGTTAATTTCCACTTGAACAATGCCATTAAGAAAACTAACTCAGTTAATCGCCAGCAAGCAATTGCTAAAGTTGTTCTCTCAGGAGCAGTAAGACCTGACTGGTAACTTACGCTTGCCCCTTTTTTATTAGCACAGCAAACTGTTTTCTTTGCTGGATTAAGCGAAACACTTAAGATTAAACATAACTTACAGTGCTTAATGGGTTAATACAGCAACCAGCGGGTTATTTTTATTGTGCTTCAAGTTGAAAAGTCGCTAATACCTCATCGACACGTTGAGCAGTCTCTAATAGCTCATCACTTTTCATTTTTAAACTGTCACTGGCGCGCTGATTAGCCTGCGCAATATCCATAATTTCGGTGGCATTACTGGAAATGCTGTCACTCTCTTGCGCTTGCTGAATAGTTAATACGGCTAACGACTGTAAGCTATCTCGCGATTGTGTGGCTTCTTGTTGCATGTCCTGTAAAGGCCCAATAATCTGCTCAATTAATAATACCCCAGACTCAATACCTTGTTCACTTTGGCTTATTTCAGCTTCAACTTGAGTGGTTTGTTTTTTCATGGTGCAGATCACTCCGTCAATATTCATGGTCACTTCCGCAGTACGATTTGCTAAGGTACGTACTTCATCAGCAACCACGGCAAAGCCTCTACCACTTTCACCCGCTCTAGCCGCTTCTATGGAAGCATTTAAAGCCAATAGATTAGTTTGGTCTGCTATTTCGCGAATATGATTGATGGCTGTTGTCACTTGCACTGAACTTTCGCTCAAACGTGCAACTGATATAGCGGATTCAGAGACAGTAACCGCAATCTCTTTGATAGAGCGCGTTGCTTCGGTAATGGCTTCAAGCCCTTGCTCTGAAAGTGATTGTGTTTTTACCGCCTGTAATTCAATCTGTTTTACATCTTGCGATGTTTGTTTTATACCCAAAGATAAGGAAGATATACTGCTATTAATGTTATCAGACATAGTTAACTGCTCGGACAAACTGCCTTTCATAGCATCCGATTGAGATAAAATCTCAGTTGCACTGCTGTGCACCGATTTTGCATCGAGATCAATTTCAGTAATCATGGATTTTAACTGATCACGCATATTTAACATGCCCGACAATAAATGCCCAATTTCATTATTACTGCCTTTAGGAATATCCTGTGAAAGATCGCCACCTGCAATTGCACTGACCGTTGAAACAGACTGATTCAACGGTAACGTGATACTGGCAATAATTTTATAGGTCATCAACACACCAATGAGTAGTGCTAAACCACCTAATAACAGCATGATAAACAATGCATTTTCTGTCATTAAAAGAATATCAGCTTGACGATCACGCATTGACTGCTGTTGACGCTGTTTGAATATGGAGACCTCTGATAATAACGCATCAAGGGCGTCACGTGTTTTACCAGCCATTAATTGTCGTGCTTGTTCAGGATCACCAAACTCTATTTCATCAACCGTGGCAAAGAATTGATCATGATAAGTTTTTCTAAGGGCAATTAAGGTGTTCAGGGAGGTTTTGTCTTGTTCTGAGACGAGCAATGTTTGGATCTGTTGTAGAGCATCATCAATCTGTTTATTTTTCAGATCAATCTCTTTATAAATAGCAGTGCGTTGCTGTTGCTCCTCTAAAATAAACAATAATAATAAACGTCCAGCTACACTCTCAGCCTGTATATTAATCTCACCAGCCAGTTCCGCACGTAATACGTCACCTTCAACGATGTTACGCACCTGTGAAGCGGTATTGTTAAAACGTAATCCAGCAAATAGCAACATCACCAACATAAAAACAAGAATGGTGGCATGACTTAATATCAGTCGGTATTTTATGGACATAGTATTTCCTTTTAAAAACTTGGCCTTATCAGAATAGAAGATTTATATTAAGACGCTAATTCCTGCATCATAAAATCAATAAAAACCCTTAACTTACTGGCCATATGCTTGCGGCTGGCATACACCAGATAAATATTAATATCCATGCGCTGATAAGCATCTAAAATCGTCACCAGCTCGCCTGACTTTATCTGCTCTTCAACAATAAATTTTGGCAAACTGGTTATACCCAGTCCCGCTACCGCCAGTTCAACTTCCATTACAGAGCTATTGGTTAGCATCCTATTTTTTACTTCAACGGAAAAAGGCTCCCCCGCTAACGAGCAATAGTCTAAGTAGGTAGGGTTTTTAATATTGCTATAAGCAATAATTTGGTGATTAATAAGATCCTTTGGGTGCTGTGGACTGCCAAATTTGCGTAAATACACAGGGGAAGCAACCGTCACGCCACAGGAGCTTAATATCTTACGGCTAATCAGACTTGAATCCTGTAAGGCATTAGTTGCACGGATAACCACATCAAAGCCATCAGCGACCACATCCACCATCTTATCTGAGATATCCAGCTCAATATTCACCTCAGGATAATCCTGCATAAATCGCGTTAAAATATAACGTAAGTGGGACATACAAAAGCTAGTTGAACAGCTAATTTTCAGCGTACCCTGAGGTGTTTGTTGTTGCTGGTGGATCGCCGCTTCCGCTTGCTCTGCATCATTCACTATCGACAAACACTGCTGAAAGTAAAGCTCCCCTTCGTGTGTCAGGCTAATCGAGCGTGTTGTACGGTTTAATAACCGCACACCGAGACGTTTCTCTAACTTAGTTATTTTTTTAGAAATGTAGGAGGTTGAATGGCCCATGCTATCAGCAGCTTTGGTAAAACTACCCGCTTGAATTAACTCAACAAAAATAACCATGCCATCTAACAATTCACTATTAAAGGCCACTTGTTTTTCCCTTTTTTTTACCATATAAAAAATAGATAAAGACTAATGGTATAGACAGATCATAAAGGATTTGTAATTGATTCAAAGGGTCTTTGCCAATAGATGCGAGCAGTGCAATTAAACTAAAAAATAATATCAGCATAAATTGTGAGTAATAACTCTTACTCACGATGTAATAAATGGGCTTATCATCACTGGCGATATCATAAAAACGTTTGTTAAATGCGAGGCGGAAAAAACTACTCAGAAAAGCAATCATTAGCATACCGCCATATAACGTTAACTCATCTGTTTGCAAATTTAACTCACCACGCAAAAACCAGGAAAGTGCATAACCAAAAATAGAGATAATATAGATGCGTTGCGCATTAACGCGGTCGATAACGCGTTTCATGACAAAAAAGATAACGGCCAGTAATACACTTAATGCCACAATCAATAAACCTAATTTCATTAGGCTCTCTTTGGTGAGCATATACAGGGTTAATACCCAGAAATAGCTTTCCAAAAATAGAAATAATCCATCCACCATGAATATTTTTTTAGAGTGAAAATCATCTTTAAACGCTAATATTTTTGACAGTGAAAAAGCCTTAGGTTGCAACTGAGTAAGTAGGTTATCCGTTTCTTTTAATAGATTATGCAATAAATAAAAACCTAATAATGAAGCACTAAAAGAGAGTAAAACAAGGCTTTTTATATACTCGCTATCCAGTAAAAAACTACCAATTAAAATGCCGAACTTAAGTGAAAAAACCACCAAGATTTGAAAGTTACCAAAGGTATTACCGCTGTTTTTATCGCTGGTAATGGCTTGAAACAAAATGCGCTGTGTTGACCAATAAAAACACCCGGCTGCGCCATTAATAAGAGCACCGATAGAGATAAGCAGCCACTGTGCATCCCAAACTAATAAACCAACCAATAACATCTGTAAAATAAAAGAAAGCCCGATAATTAGCGACCAATTAGCGCGCGCTCGCAACCTATCCCAGAGAGTTAATGCCGCTAAGAAGCCGACGGCACTGAGCACAATAAACCACGCTATATCTGCAACAACCAAACCTTTATCCCACAAAATAACCGGGATAAAGATAGGCAACAAGCCAAGCAAAAAAGAATGAATAGCGGAGAAAAGATAAAAAGTACGGCTCAGTATGGGCATTGTGTCTATTCTATGTAATTAATATATATCTGACTGGCTCACTTCAAGCTGATCAAGTTCATCAAAGTGTAACGAAAGATCTTCTGCTTTACCATAACGAGGGTAAGCATGCATTTTAAGGTAAGGTCTTGAATTAACCTCTAAAAATATATATTTCTGTTGACTGTGTTCTGTCTCAATGCCCTTTTCCATAATCACATCAATACCTAAAATATTGGCATCAAATAGTTTCAACACATCTTTAAACAAGGCTTGGTTTTCCTGAGGTAACAGGCTCTTATCTATCACTTCAACAACCCCGCCTGGCGCTAATGAGATACGATAAAATAGCGTCACATTTTCATTTTCTTTAGGCACTGTTTGTAGGTTATAACCCGATTTTTTCAAAAATGAAGTCGTTTGATGACCCTTTTGTAAAGGCGACATACAGGGATACAAAGCCATCTCTTCACGTACTTGATTTTCTTTATCAATCAATTGTCCAATCGTTGATTTTCCATCGCCAATGACAAAAGGCGCATAACGCTCTAATACAGACATTATCTTACCGTTAGCGACCACAACACGGTAGTTATGCCCTTGAAGGTATTGCTCCACCACAGTGAAAGGCCACCAAAGCTTAGCAAAGAACATGGCTTTCCATAATTGCTGATAGTTTTGAATGGGGAAGTGACTGCCACGGGAGAACCCACTGACATTAGGTTTAATGACCAATGGAAAACCATGTTGTTTTGCAAACTTAATGGCTTGAAACGGGTTAAAAAAGATCAGCCCCTGTGCGTGGGAAATACCACCTTCTTTAAACTTATCGCGTGCCTGCTTTTTACTACGACAACTTTTACGTACCTGTAAACTATTATAATTGCTACAACCATCCATAAAGGTTTTGCTTATCCACGCATAGATTATTTTTTTTAACTTCATGATGTTCACTTTTGAGTAGGGGTTAAATCGTTTTCTTAATTGATTTCAAACGCTGTGCAACACGCAGTTTCTTGAAAAATACCGATTTGTTTAACTGTGTGGCAGGAATAGATTTTGTCACCAAGACCAACTGTTTCATCGCATGTTTAATAAATGCTAACTTCTGATAAAGTGTTTGTTCTTTAACCAATAATAGCAATGGCATTGGCACATAAAGATTTATTTCTACCACATGAAATCGACCAGCAACCAAATCTTCTAGGCTATCTGCACGTACGCCATAACGTGCAATACGATAATCCCCCATCTGTTTTAAATGCCCCCAAATGGCCTTTAACTCAGTTTCAGTTAGGTTCGATGTGCAGTTTTGATAATAACTATCTTTATTGTAAATACCATTTACGGGTAACATATCAGTGCTGCGATTACAGGTTTCAGTCACCGATAAAACAGAAAATTGCTGTAAATCATGCTCACTAGGAATCATAAACAATTCAAATTCACGCTTTTCTGGCGCCGCCTGCTGAATCAAATAAAAAGGGTGGCGCTCGGTACGTTGCTGGCGTAACGCATTTAATGCTAATAAGTTATCAACACGCACCACCCCTTGTGAGTTCTGTCCCCACTCGGGTTTTACAAATATCGGGAAATCACTTGGGTCACGCGCCCCTAAATCCATAAACTGCTCAAGTAACCATTGTTTAGGGATACGTTTATCCATATCTAATTTAGAAAACAGATTACGTTGCTCATTAAAATAAGGTGCGTTTAATTGAAAGTAACGCCATGGAGCAACACCCAAACGGACGCAGTACAGGATATAGGTAAAAATAAGTGATAGTCGAATCAACATATTTTATCCTTTCTGAATTGTATGAGCCTTCTTGCCTCCATTAATGCAGGCTTTACAAACACAGGGTAATCACTTGGATCACGCGCACCTAAGTCCATATACTGCTCAAGCAACCATTGTTTAGGGATACGTTTATCCATATCCAATTTAGAAAACAGATTACGCTGCTCATTAAAATAGGGGGCGTTTAATTGGAAGTAGCGCCATGGGGCAACCCCTAGGCGGATACAGTAGAGGATATAAGTAAAAATAAGTGATAGTCGAATCAACAAAAGTTAACCCTTCTTCGCTTTTATAAGGTTAATCACAGCCATCGATGCACCTAAAATAAGAATAGAAACTGCCGCATAAAACAACGAACCACCATCCCCTTTACCTTCGTGAATAACCTCAACACCTAATGGGGTAAATAGATGGAAAAATACAGCACCAGCCATCACTGTCGAAGCCATCGCGCCACCAATAGCATGAACAAGGTGACTATTTGGTATGTTGCCTACTATTCCAACTTTCTTTAATAGCAGGAACAAAGCTGGACTAAGCAAAATAAGCGACGTTAATAATTCCACACCACCTACCGCATAAGAGCCGTAGTTAGCAAATATCGCCCCACCAGAGTCTCCAATAAAACCTTTCATCCATTGGCCTATGGTACCAAAAATATGTTGAGTATCGGGGTGTAATGTAAATTTATAAGGTAATGAAAAAAGGAATACTTTGCAGATCCAAGCAATGATAAGCCAACTTATAATCGATGTTTTACTTACTGTCATGATCACTCCTTCTCCATACTTGCCCAATGTGCATCTGCTTTTTTAATAAATCCATCTTTATCTGCACGCCATGTATCTAACACGTTTTGATCATAATTGAGGTATAATTTTTCTTTATAGATAGTCCAGAATGGAGGGTTACCAGGGGCCGCTTTATCGTTAGACATTGCCCAAGCACAGTAACCACCATATTGTGGGGCATACTTCGTAGGGTTTGCTTTAAATTTATCAAGGTTACTCTGTGAAGAAAAATACCAATCAGCCCCTTGGTATTCAAAAGTATACTTTGCTGAGCCTTCTACTGGTTTCGCCTGCTCAAAATAGGCAATCACGTCATAACCATCAACCGCTTTATTATTAAAATAGCCGGTATAGATCTTTTCTGTTTCAGCTTGCACTGCTGCACTGCTAAAAATAAACAGCAACATTAAGGCTTTAAGGCTTTGATTTATAATCTTCATATTTTTACCACTTCAATGTTAGGGAACAATATTAACAACTCTTTAACATTAGACCCAGCAAGTGGTAAAAGTATTTCAGGAAATAATAAAAATAGTGATTTAAGCTAGGTTTTAACCATCAATTAACGTGCAGTACAGTTTAAACACTTTTATAAATTCGAGTTCATTAGCACCATACTCAAATTCAGGAGTCACTAACAGAGCTTGGCCATGTAAGAAATTAAGTAATAAAAATAATGTTTGTTGTTGTTTTTCTGCTGGTAGGTTGAGAGGGGCGACAATTTTATTAAATCGCTCAGAAAATACGCTCATGGGTCCATCACTTGGCATGGCGATTAACGTATCTAATAAACCAGCATAATGCCTTAATAGATTAAGGTAACTCTCAGAGAGTCGCAATAATGATTCTTGCCAGGGCTGCTGTTTTTTGGGGAAGTAGATGCTATCCATTAGAGAAATTAAAATAGCCTCTAATAACCTATTTTTGTTGTCAAAATAGTGGTAAATTGCCATAGCATCAACATCTAAAGCGCGTGCAAGCCCTCGGATACTAGGTATTTCTCCTTTGTCTCGCATTAGTGTTTTTGCCATATAGACAATGAGTTCTTGATTTAACTGGCGCTCTTTATTGTTTGGTCTGCCACGCTTTTTCAACTCTTGCATTATTATCACTCCACTTAACTGCTTTAACCTACACCGTAGAATAACTTTCAAAAAAAATAAATATACACCGTAGAATAATTAGCAGAAAACATTAAAACTACACCGTAGAATTTATACATTTTTCTTTAAAAGTAAGTCAGTTTGGATTTCTCCGCCCATATCAAAAGGGTGTTCACCAATTTGAGAGAACCCCTGGGCTTTATAAAAAGCTAATGCTGACAAGTTTCCTTCCCAGACGCCTAACCAGATAGAAGATCGCGCTGATTGTTTTGCAAGCCCGCAAGCAAAGGTCATTAATTGTTTTCCTAACCCATTACGTAGATAGTTTTTACGAATATAAAACCGTTCAACCTCTAAACTGTTTTCAAGCACATTATCACTTTGCGCATCTCCTTCGTTTACCTTTAAAAAACCAGCTAACTCATTATGCAGGTAGATAAAATAGAAATAACTACCTACTGTTTCTAGTTCCAGTAATAGTTTTTCAGGGCTTAATGCATCATCAAAATACTGTTGCATTAGCCCCTCACCATTACTATCAGCAAAGGTATCACGGTAAGTTTGTATTGAAAGCTCACGTAATGAGTTTAGTTGCTCAGCTTTACAAGCAGCAATTTTAATTGTCATAACGGGCCGTTGTTTTGTTAGTATTACTTTTTATAATATGAATAAACGAGTAATACAATTGTTAGATGATCCTAAAGCACTTAGTGAAGCGATTAACCAAGTAATGCCATTTGGTAAGTACGCAGGACGAAAGCTTATCCACTTGCCGGAACCCTACCTAGTTTGGTTCTATGGCAAAGGTTTTCCAGAGGGAAAGCTAGGTGAACAATTAGCCTTGATGTATGAAGTGAAATTAAATGGTTTAGAGAAGATGCTTGCGCCATTAGTAAAATAGTCTAGATTAAACACGTTCTTAAATAAAATAGTCGTGAGCTTTGTAACAAGTCAAAGCTATTCACCTTGAAAGCACAAATAGTTACTTGTATAACATACATTAGAATTAAAAAGCAGGCAGGGATACCATGAACAAGTTATTAATAACAGCACTATGTACAACTGCACTATTTGGATGTAATTCAGAAGAGGCAATTACCGCTGGAGAACCATCTACCAAGTTAGCTGAAAATGGCATTTCAATCAGTGAGACTAATGCAAAAGAGCTTATCTCACTACTCGATGAATTAGACGTTTATACTGAGCTACCTGCAACCCTTTCTTACAATGAAACATCTCGAAGCGCCTCTAATACAACCAGTCAGTGTATTGTTTCTGGTAATATCAATATTGATACTCAATCTGATAGTAAATCATCACATAGTATTTTCACTTATGATAATTGTAGTTATATTGAAGGTCACTCCCGCAATGGTAGCTATGAAACAACCAGTAGTTTTGAAGAAGATTTAAGTACCATTGAGATTAAAACTCAGGGCAAACTCGAAGAAACAATTAATGACTTTGCAACCATGATGCAAATGAATGTAGATATTTACGGTAGCAAAGACCTGTATCAGGTTGATTACCGTTTCGACTTTATCTCAAGCAGTAGTCCAATCGCAGGAGAATTTATTGTTTATACCAACCCAACGCTTATTTGGGATGAAAATAATGATAGCCTCATTGGTAGTATCATTGTTGAAGGCATAAACAATAACACCCTAGAGCTTTTATACAATACTAACGGTGTTACTTATTACCTTAACGGCGAGCTTTACACTCCGCAGTAAAATTAGACATAATATGCCTAGACACTAGGCGTATTTCAATTTATCCTACGCCTCCAAAATTTATCGCGTAGGGAAACCATGACAGACTTCAATAAATCGATCGACAAAACACTCGTAAGCACTGGTCACAGTGCTTTGCAGCGACGCTTCTATGAAATAAGAAATAACAAAATTTTTGAGCTATTTGTTATTTCTATTATCATCTTCTCAGCGCTGATGATTGGCGCTAATAGCTACCAAATATCTCCTACTACGCAAACAGTCTTATCCGTTTTAGATATCACTATCACGGTGATATTCTTAATTGAAATTGTTATCCGCTTTATTGGTGAGCCAAATAAAAAACGCTTCTTTCATAACTTCTGGAATATCTTCGATACCTTCATCGTCATCGTTAGCTTGATCCCAATTGAAGACAGCGAAATGGCAATTCTAGGTCGTTTAGTACGTATTTTCAGAGTGTTACGAATGATTAGTATCATTCCTGAACTACGTATTTTGATTAACTCCTTAGTTAAAGCATTGCCACAACTCGGTTATGTCATGTTACTAATGTTTATCATCTTTTATATTTATGCTGCTGTAGGTACTACCTTCTTTGCTCCCATTAACCCTGAACTATGGGGGGATATCTCTATTAGTTTATTAACCTTATTCCGGGTAATGACCTTTGAGGATTGGACCGATGTAATGTATGAAAGCATGACGGTTTATCCTCTATCATGGACTTACTACCTGACCTTTATCTTTTTTACCGCGTTTGCATTCTTGAACATGGTAATTGGTATTGTGGTTAATGTACTAGAGCAAGAGCGCCAGATAGAAGAAGACCTAAAAAACAAAGTCTGTGAGGAACCAACGATGGCAGAGCTTAAAGAGGAGCTTGCTGAGATTAAAGCGTTACTCATCAAACAGCAAAAATAATAAGCACAATAATGCAGTGGTGAGATAACCACTGCATTAGCTTAATTTTTCATTAAATAGCTCGGTAATAAATTCCAAAAACACACTAACTTTAGGTATTTTTACTCGATGCCTTGGGTATAAAGCATAGACATCAACACTTTCTGCCAGCCACTCAGGCAATATTTCAATCAGCTCACCGCTCTCTACTTCTTGACGACACATATAATCAGGCAATACCGCCACCCCTAAGCCATCCAAAACAGATTGCTTTAAAATCGCGTAATCATCCACTAAAAGCCGAGGGTTAGCGGTTAATAGATGCTCTTTATCTGCACAAAACAATCTGAGTTTATTATTATTGTTTAGTGCATTTATCAGTAATAAGTCACAGCCAGTTAGTTGATCAATCACCTGAGGTAGTTGACGGTTTTTGAAATAATCAGCGTTAGCGAATAACTTACGCTCGATAGTACCTAACTTTTTACCAACTAAAGAAGAGTCGTCCAACTTACCCACACGAACAATCAGATCAAAACCCTCTTCAATAAAATTTACCCGCCGATTTACTAGGTTTAGATCGACATTAATCTCAGGATATTGATGTAAAAACGTCGATAATGTAGGTTTTAAGATCTGTTGACCAATGGTGACAGAGGTGCCTATTTTGATATTACCTTTCACCTCATTGAGCATCTCACATACCGAGGCTTCTGCTAAATCAATCTGCTCATGAATTTGCTTACAATGGCTTAAATAGCGTTCGCCCGCTTCGGTCAGATGTTGAGAACGCGTAGATCGCGTTAATAACGTAACCTTAAGCCTCTCCTCTAAACGAGAAACTTTACGACTGATATTTGCTTTTGGAATGTTGAGCCTTTCAGCCGCTAGCGTAAAACTGCCCGTTTCTACTACCGCTAAAAAAACCATCATATCATTCAAGTCATGCTGCATAGCAAATACCATTGTTGTTAAAAATGAAATTATAATAACAACAAACACCTATATATCAAACAGTACATTTTAACTATTATCTTTTTAAGACAACAAAATATGTAATTAAGTTAAGGAGAGAACGATGCAAGTACTTACTAAAAAATCATTACCACTAGGTGGCTTTGCCGGACTAACTGAACACCAATTAGTAACCGATAAAAGTGTGTTTGGTCCACGTAAAAATCCAAATACTTTTAATGGCTTGGGCAATTTTGTTTATTTGGCCGACGCGCAGTTTAACCCTAAGGGTCAAACCGGCATGCACCCACACAAAGAGATCGATGTTATCTCGGTGATGATTGATGGCAACGTTAGCCATGAAGGCTCATTAGAGCACGGTAAAGGTTTAGCTACTGGCGATGTTCAAGCGCAACGTGCTGGCGGTGAAGGTTTTTCGCATAACGAAGTGAATCCTGACAATGTTAAAAACCGCATGATTCAATTATGGGTTTTACCTGAAAAATCAGGAGAGCGGGCAGCTTATAAAAAGTATTCACCTAAAAAAGTAGGCTCGACTCATATCTATGGTGGCAGCAGACTGCAACAGGAAACCTTTGATAGCAGTACACATATTCATATCGTTAACTTAAGCCCTGCTGAGCCAGTAAGCTTTGACAAAGAAACCTTAGTGTATGTAACGGGTGGTCAAGCAACAGTTACTGAAGAAAACAATGTTTTTGAAAGTGAAGATGGGGATTTAATCCGCAGCTTTAACGCTCATTTTGCAACACAAACACACGCGCAGCTAATTGTAATTAGTCAGGCGTAGGTAACAACACAAATATCATTATTATCAAACCATTTAAATACTTATAAAAGGATTTACCATGAACAAATTTCACGAAACATTAACCGCAGACAATGCCGTGTTAGCGATGATCGACCACCAAACGGGTTTATTAGTAAGTTGTCGAGACCAAGACCCGCATTTAATGACTGAAAACATTAAAGGCCTTAGTAACTTAGCAAAAACCGTAGGCATGCCAACGGTGATCACAGCCAGCATGCCAGAGGGGCCAAATGGCCCAATTATGCCAGAGATCACTGACATCTTAGGTAATAACATTATTGAACGCGCCGGTGAAATCAATGCCTGGAAAAGCCCAGAATTTAAGCAAGCGATTGAAGCAACGGGCCACAAAAAAATCATCATGGCAGGTATTGTAACCGACGTCTGTTTAATGTTTCCGGCAATTTCAGCAGTGGCAGAAGGTTACGATGTTTATGCAGTAGTCGATGCATCAGGTACTTGGAATAATGCAGTAGGTGAAGCAGCGATTCACCGTATGACACAGGCAGGTGTAAAAGTGGCAACATGGGCATCGGTACTAGCTGAAGTGATGGATGATTGGCGTAGTGAACACGGTATGGCATTGGGTGGTGTACTAGGTCAACACACAAGTTACCGCTGGGTATATAACAGTTTTTTACAGGCACAAACAGCTCAATAACACTGACAAAAATTAATTAACCAGCTAGTGCTGGTTAATTAAATGAAAAATAAGGAGTAACCCATGAATAACCCACCAAACAAACATTTAATCGCAGTAATCAATTTCTTTTTATTAGTACCATTGGTGTATTTTATCCCAGATTTTGTGGGCCCTTTTTTACCCGATAATAAATTAATTCAAGTAGCAACCGCTGTCGCGATTATTGTGCCTATTATCTCTTACATTGCGATGCCAATAACCCTGCGTTTGCTCTCTACAAAAAATAAACTGCCTAGCCATCAAGGCTTATAACAACACGAAGAAATGCCGGGCCTCTGTGCATATTAAATTTGTATCTAGGTTTTATTTCACGTCAAACATACTCATGTTTGCAAGCAACCCATGATATGGTTTTGATGATATAAGCAATTTAAACTTTGAACAAACTAAAAGGTTGGTTTATGAAATACATCACAGGTATTGATCACCTCGGCATTCGTGTCTTTAATCTTGCTACTTCACGCGCTTTTTATGAGCAACTGGGTTTTGTTTTTGTAGTGGGTCCCGTAGGCCCAGAGCCCGTTGCTAT
>Ga0209395_1001397_pt1 | contig 33780 bp, 26 predicted proteins | sample GOMGulsemesocosm_3_FD_184635 | JGI IMG/M metagenome (GOLD analysis project Ga0209395, IMG submission 184635) | Methane-oxidizing microbial communities from mesocosms in the Gulf of Mexico - GOM9D Gulf of Mexico (SPAdes) (version 2) | ecosystem: Environmental > Aquatic > Marine > Cold seeps...
ACGATATATCGAACGGGAAGTTATGCCGATTGACGGATAGTGAGATTAACACAAGGTTTAATTATTACCTTGTGGCACCCAGTCGTTCATGGAAAAATGAATCTTTTGGGCATTTTGCTTCATGGTTAGAAGAGCAAATGTCTTTTTAAAAAAACATACTAAGTCGGCTTTGTGAGCAGCATAGATGGCTTGGTAAGCTATTATGAAAGTCTGAGGCTAGGAATTGCAATTAAGACTCATAATAGGGCACTAAAGTACGAATTGTTGTGCCTTTATCTTCAATTGATGAATAACTAATTGAATAACCATGTTTACTTGCGCCTTCCACAATGCTTCTTGAACCCATTCCGTGTACTTTACCATCGCCATGCTGGAATAATATTATCTTATCTAATTCCTCTTGATTCATACCTTTACCATTGTCGGTAAAGGTAGCCACTAAATAGCGCTCTTTCATTTCTAAGTGTACATCAAGTTCTGTGGCGCCTGCAGCAATAGCATTACTGACAATATTCTCACGTAGGCGTACCAGTTCAACCGGGTTCAAATAAGCATTCTTAGGCTCATCAATCATAGTGACCTGTAAGTTTATTTTGATGTTATAAATTTCGATTAGCTTGTCATATGCTGGTTTGGAATTTTTAAGAAAATGCTCTTGGACAGCAATGAGTACAAAATCTTTGTCGGTCTGCGCTAAGTTATTTGAATCTTGGTAAGTTTGAGCAAGTTCGTTTGATAAATCTCTCGCTCTAAGTAAACCTTTAGTCACACGTTCTGCATGAGTGTTTTTCTGCAATTCAGGGTTCTTTTGCAGTAGTAATTCAAAATAGCCAAGAGCAATACCTAAGTGGTTATTTATATCATGGTTTAAAAATAACAAATTTTTATTATCACTCATCAATAGGTTCTTATTATTTAATATCTACTATATAACGTAGACTATTATGAAAAGAATACTGTTAGTTAGCTTTTTCGTCAGAATAGTTAACTAGGTATTTATGCATTTATAAACTATTAAGTTAAGTATTTAACTAATTGAAGCGTATTTAGTCGTATTACCAAGCATATTAGAATTAATTTTAGCGGAACTTGATTTAATCTATTGCTCAATACACAGTTATTTCTTAGTATGTTGGTGATAACAATAATTATGGAAGAACAAGAATGAACAAAAGTGAATTGGTAGAGAAAATCGCCGAAGGTGCAGACATTTCAAAAGCTTCTGCTGGTCGTGCGTTAGATAGTTTAATTGGTTCAGTAACAGCTGAATTAGCTAGTGGTGGTGATGTTGCTTTAGTTGGCTTTGGTACTTACAAAGTAAATGATCGCGCAGCCCGTACTGGCCGTAATCCACAAACAGGTGCAGAGATCCAAATCGCTGCAGCTAAAGTACCAGCTTTTAAAGCAGGTAAAGCATTGAAAGATGCAGTAAACGGTTAGTCATTCTGGTCACAAATTGCCCATTATAATAGACGATTTGTGACCAATTTACTTATGAATATTGCTCCTATTTGATGGATTTATTTACTCATTTCTGAATACCCCCTCCCTAGAAAATCAATATACGTAATAACATTTTAATAAATGTCGTATCGTAATTGCGGTTTGATTATTTTAGCGCTTATTTGGATAAGCACTGTGATAATGAGATTCCCATTGACATAGGCCGCTTTCAATTCATTCTCTATTTGTGCATGAGTTAATGATAATGCTTTGCGATAGCTCTCTATAAGTCTCATTTTTCGGTGATTAAAGTGTCTTTATTTCACACGATTAAGCCACTGCTATTATTTATCTCTACTATTACTGCTAATTTGTCTGAGGCGAAAAATGAATGTTGACTGAGTGGCGCGTCCCACTGATAATCATCTAGTTACCAACCTGATTTTCATGAGTTTTTTAAATTTCTCTTTCACCGAGCGCCAGTGTGTTTTAGGAATCTTAGGTGCTTGTTCCAATAAACTCAGGTAATCTTGCTCTGTCAAACAGACTTCACCACCATGAGCAAGAATAATAGTATCAGCCTTTAATGCCATTATTTTATGTAATGAAGCGCGGTAGCGGTTGGGGTAAAAAATAGGGAAGGGTGGGATATATTTCTTTTTAACTTTCACCATTAAGTCAGCGACATAAACTTTATTACTAGGTAAGTGATGTAGCGATAAATCTCTATCGGTATGGCCCTGAGTAGACAAGGCAATCCATTCAGAAAACCCAGGTAGTGCTTCACCATCATCTAATTTATAGTCGGCAATGAGCTGGCTTGAATACCACATTTTATTGCGTGGTTTTTTCATACGCTTTGCTACCCATTTTGCTAGAAACATATCAGTTAGGTGCATAAGCCTGCCATCTATACCTGAATACCATTGGCCACTCACATTGGCTGCCGCTATTTTACAACCCGTTAATTTACGTAGTTTATTAGCTGCGCCCGCATGATCTGGATGCATATGGGTAACCACAATTAATGTTAAATCAATAAAAGGACGTTGTAAGGTCTCAGTGATGAAGTGCTTTATCAAAGAGATATCTGAGCGACAGCAGCCATCAAGCAATAAAATTTTATCAGGGTACTCAACTAAGAGTATTGACTGAATATGGCCTTCAAGTTGATGTAGTTTCATAATAAAAAAGCAGTCAATTAGTTTACTTGGAGACTAATACAGTAAAAGAATTTATCTCATTATGCACTTTTATTTTTGCGATATGCTCATTAAGTACGCTTTGACTAAAATCGTTGCATATTACACATATCAAACTATTATTTACTCGCTTTGGTGTGGTTCATTCACTTTTTTAATGCTTTGTATAAGCTTTGAGCTACCATATAGAATATGCACATGATAAGTATCAACTTATGCTGGAATATTGAATGGCATCATTATTGTTACAGTCTCTTATTTACTAGGATTTAACGTTATATGTTTAAAGCAGTATTAACTCTTATATTTCCGAGTATGCAAGGCGAAAAAAAGCCAAATTATTTTTATTTTGAAGAAGATCAAAACGTTGATGGAGATGTGGAGCAGCAAACTATAGCCAATTTGCAAAATTCTGCTGAAATTAGGCCGTTGCGTTTGGCAAGTGTCGAAGGTGAGCATCAGCAAGATTTTTATGATTATTTATTTGGTCAGTCCCCACCAACCACACAGCACGATGAGCTATCCAATTACGTGGCCAATAAAGTGGAAGCATTGCTGAAACAACCACATTACATCCTAGATGTAATGCCAATATTACCAGCGTCATTAACTATGATTATCGAGCAGCTGAGTGATGATGATTTCAATATTGAGGACTTGCTTAAGTTGATTGAGCAAGAGCCTTCAATCGCAGCAAAAGTGATTGAATTAGCCAATTCTACTTTTTATAACCGTTCACAAAAGGAGATCACAGACCTTAAGTCAGCTTTTATGCTCCTTGGGCGTGATGGGCTTGTAGAAGGGGTAATCAATGGCTTTGTCAGCAAACTTACCCCACAATCAAAAATATACTTCAAGCAATATGGTAATAAGATTTGGCAGCATAGCCTGAGTAGTGGTGTCATAGCTAAAGCATTAATAAATGCTTCTGCTTATAAAAATGAAGCCGCGCAAGGTTATCTTATTGGCCTCATCTGTAATTTGGGCGATATGATTATTTATCAATTATTAATGGAAGCTTTTGCTTTTGTCCATCCCGACTGTCAGCCTAACTCTTATGCCTATAAAGAGCTAATGCAGAAAAAATCTAAACAATTAACTTATCAAATTGCCAAACACTGGCAATTTCCTCAATCCATTTTAGATGCGTTAGCCTTGCAAGTGAAATTAATACAGTCATCAATGCTTGCATCCGTTTTTCCTAAAAGACCTATTGCTTGTTATGTTTATGAGGCAAGTATTATTAGTGAACTAATGATGATGTTTGATCATAAGGATAAAACTGAAGATGAGATAAAAGGGGCGATGACAACATTACTTTATAGTGATGAGGCTAAGCAATATATTGAAAGCTTATTTACAAAACAGACTTCTGATCTATAGCTAGAAAATTACCAGATCGCAGGCAAAAGCACTATAACAAAAAAGCCGCACTTAGGTATTAAAGTGCAGCTTTTTCTAAGGTCATCTTAACATGGGGCCTTGTGAACTCAATTCATGTATGAATTGATAAATTAACAAACTTTATTCAGTGCCTCTTGTGAAACTTCAAATTCGTGTTCATCTAACTTGTGTCTTGTCTCAGCGATTAATAAGTAAAAGCTAGGTAAGATAAACAAAGTAAATATTGTACCAATAAACATGCCTGCTACTAGAATAATACCAATACTGTTACGCGCTTCTGCGCCTGCACCACTAACCAAAACCAGCGGAAAATGACCTAATATGGTTGCCGCTGTGGTCATTAATATCGGACGTAAACGTGTGGTTGCCGCTTCAGTTACTGCGGCAAGTTTATTGGCACCAAGCTCTTGGGCATGATTTGCAAACTCAACAATTAAGATACCGTTCTTAGCGATTAAACCAATCAAGGTAATTAACCCAATTTGTGAATAAATATTGATCGTTGTTAGCTCCATATAAGGAATTAATAGTGCGCCAGATAATGCCAGTGGAACACAACCTAGTAACACCACTAAGGGATCTCTAAAGCTATTAAACTGTATCGCCAAAACTAAGAAAACAATTAATAACGAGATACCTAATACTACAATTAAGGTATTGCCTTCTTTGCGCAACTGTCGTGACTCACCAGCGTAATCAATAGAATAACCAGGAGGAAGTATCTCTGCTGCTTTTTGCTCAATAGCAGATAAAGCCGCTTCTTTATTTGAACCCGGCGCTACGCCGCCGTAAATTCTAAAGGAGGCTTGTTGGGCAAAAGTACCAAGTTGTCTCGGCACTGTTTTCCACTTCAAATCTGCAACGGCAGAAACAGGTAATAATTCACCGGTAGGCAATTTAATATTCAACGATAAAATAGCTTCGGTTTTACTACGTACCTCATCATTAACAATAGGGATAACGCGATAGGCTTTACCGTTAGCATCAAAGCGATTAACAAAGTTACTCGATAATAAAATACCTAATTGCTCACTAATTTGGCCAACATTCATGCCTAAATCAGCAATTTTATTTCGATTTAGCTGTAACTCGACTTGCGGTAAATCTATTTTTAAATCGGTATCAGCAAAAAGAAATTGCCCACTGGCAAAGGCTGCGCCAACAAGTTGATCGGCATATTGCTTCATTTCACTGTAGGGAGCAGAAGCTTTTACAATCAGGTCAATTTCAAATTGGCCTGAACTAGGTAAAGACGCAGGTAAAATAGGAAACATATTCAAGCCTGGAATTTGTGCTAATTTACCGTAAATACGTGGCACCAATGATTGCGCACTATAGTCACGTTCATCAGGACTCACTAACTCTAAACCACCAAAACCACCGCCGCCAAAAATGATTTGCCAAATTTTCTTGCCACCTTCTATTTCTTGCAAGCTTTCAACTACAGGGTTCATTTGCGCGACGTTATAAACAAGTGAAGCATCAGGTGGTGATTGAATAACAAACATCACCATGCCTTGATCCTCTATGGGAGCAAGTTCTTTTTTCGAATCTAGGTAAAAAGGAACTGTCAATAACGATATTACTAAAGCAATAAGAAATACTTGTCCTTGCCATTGAAATATCTTGTGCAACAACTTGGTGTAGCTCGCCTGCAATTTTTCAAAAAGGTGATTCACTTTACCGGTTAACCAACCTTCTTCACCACCTTTTGGCGAAACATAGGCGCTCATGATAGGTGATAGGGTTATTGCTACTATGCCTGAAATAATGACGGCTATTGCTAGCGTAAAGGCAAACTCTTTAAATAACACGCCAGTTAAGCCTGATAAGAAGCCGATAGGTGCATAAACTGCCGCCAGTGTTAAGGTCATTGAGATAATTGGCACAAGTAGCTGGCGCGAACTTATCAAAGCAGCATCAAATTTTGACATGCCTTGTCGCATTAATCGTGCGACGTTTTCAACAACAACAATGGCATCATCAACCACTAAACCAACCGATAGCACGATAGCTAAAACGGTTAACAAGTTTAATGAAAAGCCCATCATCGACATGGCGGCAATAGCACCTAAAATTGAAATAGGGATAGTGATCAAAGGGACTATCGCGCTTCTAAAAGAGCCCATGAGTAATAATACAACTAAACCAACTAAAAGCACCGTTTCAGCCAAGGTAGTAAAAATCTCACTTAAGGCATCACGCATGTATAAGGTGCCGTCATAGGCGTAATCAATGGATATGCCATGAGGCAGGGTTTTATTTAACTCATCGACAGTTTTATATAATCTATCACCAATGGCCATTTCATTTGCGCCAGGTAGCGGCCAAATTGAGATATACACGGCATCTTTGTCATCTAAACGAGCGGTAACACTGCTATCTTCTGCGGCGAGTGCTATTTTTGCGACATCCTTTAAATAGATATTGGCACCATCGACTTCACTGATCACTAACTGTTGAAATTCTTCCACAGTGCTGAGCTGTGTATTAGCGACGATATCTATTTTTTGTCGGCTATTTTCAACGTAACCCATAGTAGCGATGGTGTTGTTACTGGCTAAAGCTTGATAAACCTCACTGGCACTTAAGTTATATACTTGCAGTGCTTTTGCATCTAACCAAACACGCATAGCTGGTGTTCTTGCACCCTCAATACCGACTCTTTGCACACCTTCAATAGCATTTAAAATAGGGTTAACTTGACGAGTTAAGTAATCAGTGATTTTTGATAAGTCATTACCGTTTGCATGAACATTTAGATAAAACACAGCAAAAGGTCTGTCAGCACGACTCACTGATACCACAGGATCTTGAGCCCCTTGTGGTAATTCAAAGCGGATCTGCCCCAATCGAGCAGTTAACTCAGCTAGTGCTAGGGTAGAGTTTTCATTCAATTTAAGCCAAGCCGTTACTTTAGAACTACCTGAGGTACTTACAGACTCAACATATTCAATGCCGGGTACGGTTGCGGCAGCGCGCTCTATTGGTTCAGTGACAAAACCTTGTACAACATCAGCAGATGCACCGATATAATAGGTCTCAATAACCAATGATGCGCTGTCGATTTTTGGAAACTGTAATACCGGAATTTTACTGGCTGACCATAAACCGGCGATACAAATAATAATGGATAATACGATAGCAACGACAGGTCGTCTGACAAAAATATCCATAATGGATGGTTTACTTTCTTGCATGATAATCCCTTACTTGTTTGTACTTACATCGGAAACCGTAGCTTCGTTGGCAAGGTATACTTTCATACCCGGAAATAACTTGAATGAACCCATATTGGCAATAAGTTGTCCTGCTTTTATCCCGGAAAGTATCATCACTTGTTTACCTTGTCGTTCACCTAGTTCAACCGCGACAAGCTTAGCGCGATAGCTGCCATCAGTTCCTGCTTCTAACACAAAAACATAATCACCGAGAGCATCACGTTTTATTGCTAAATCAGGTACAGAGGCAAGAGTTGAACTATCAGCAATAGGCACAATTACCGAGACTAAAGTATTGGGTTTTAAGGCTAAGGTTTGAGACGATATCTGTGCGCGATATTTAAGGTGTCGAGAAGCGCGTGATAGCTGAGGATCAACAGCTATGATCCTTGCCTCAAACTCACTGTCTTGGTTCATTGGGCTTATTTTAACCGTCGATGCTAAGTCCAATTCTTGGTAGAGTTGTGGCAAGCTAAAGTCGATCCAAGTAAAATCATTGACACCAACTAGTTCAAGTACCTGACTGTTTTTATCTAGATACTGACCAACCTCTAGGGTATGAATACCTACTTTGGCAGTAAAGGGGGCGGTTAAGGTTTTTTTGTCGATTGCAGTGGTGATGACATTAATATTAGCTTTAGCAATTTGCACGGCAGCACGAGCTTGGTCAACTTGCTCTTCACTAATGGTATTATTTTTGTGCAGTTCAATATTACGATCTAGTGTTTGTTGCTCTAACATGAGGCTCGCTTTAGCTGCCATCAATCGGGCATCTTCGTCACGATGATCTAATACCAGTAGCACTTGGTCCTTTTTAACAACACTACCGGATGCTGCATTTAAGTGGGTAATTTCTCCTGCTAATTCATTATTTAGCATTAAAAACTTGAATGCTTGTACTTCACCACTCACTTGAATGTGTTTTTGATAATCAATACTACCTACTTTAATGGCGGTAACCGTTGCTGCAGGCTCAGGCATACTCGCTGCTTGCGCTTTAGCTGCCTGTTTTAATGAGGATTTATAGCTATTTAAGCCAAAGACGGTGACGGCTAAGATAACTATCACTAAAAGCCATTTAGTTATATTCATGATTGTTGTTTCTTCCCTTAATTTTAATCACTTAATGACAAGGTTATTAAGTGCTTTGATATTATTTCTCGTATGCACCACTGTATTTTAATACAGTAGTGTTTGATAGTCTTGTATTTTTATACTACCTAAGTCCGACATCGACTAAATGACTGCAAACGTTCACTATATCGTCGTTTGATATTTTTTTCCGCCAGTCATAACTATTAACTAAGCGCTTCATAGTATTGATGTGAAGGTCATCAGGCGCTAACACTAGCGTGCTTTCTTCTGTGTTGTCACTGGAACTGGCATCATGGTCATTTTGCAAGCTCTGATGCAAACGCACTGTTTGAAAATATCCAACGGATAATGACCAAGTACCTAAGTTTATTTCTTCAATATCTCGGCTGCCTGAGCTTAATTCACCTGAATCAGCAGCGGTTTGTAAAAACTGTTGAAACATCGTTTGGCATCGTTCTCCGCATGACATCATTTGTGTTAACCAGCGCTCAGAGCATCGTTTCATCATCGCTTCAGTATTCACAATACTTTCAAGTTGATTATCAAAGTTATACATATGTACTTTAGAAAAATCTAACAAACTGGTCGCGATAATACGCTCTGGTGTTGTTAAAGGCAGTGCGAGCACTTTTTTGAAAACACTCTGGCGTTGCTGGTACATGCGAGTAGCTAATGCAATTAATACGTCTTCTTTACATTGCACAAACTTATAAACGGATCCCATAGAAAGACCAGCTAATTTAGCAATAGCTGACATAGAAAAGTCTAATAAACTACTTTCTTCTATTGCCTTAATTGCCGCGCAAATGATTAACTTTTCTTGTTCTTCTGCACTAAATCGTGGAGCTGGAGCCATTTTAAACCTATAGGGTAATTGTATTCGAATACTATTCAAATGCGATTTTAACTGACTCTGTGTAAATATCAACTACAAAAGATAGCTGAGTTAAAGGCTTTCGGGAAATTTTTCCATTAGCTGGCTAGCTTAACTGTTTAACTTAGGTGCTCAGCTAGATAATCAACCATTAGTCGTATTTTTGTCGAGAGTTGTCGATTGTGTGGGTAAACCGCCCAAATACCTTCATCCGGTTCTCGGTAATGATCAAGTAAGGTGATTAAGTTTCCTTGGTCGAGGTGATCTTTAACGTAGTAGTCGGGTAGTTGCACGATGCCGACACCTTTTAACGCAGCATCAACTAAACCATAGCCACTGTTAAAGCGCACCCTACCACTTACACGGATATTTTTATCTTTACCGTTTTCTAGGAAGCGCCAATAATCCATCGTGCCCAATAAACAATTATGCTGGTTGAGCTCTGAGAGAGCGTGTGGTGTGCCATGTTTGTTAAGGTATGCAGGTGAAGCACAAACATAATTGGTACGTTGCGCTAACTTTTTCGCCATTAACGTTGAGTCATGCAGCTTACCTAATCTAATTGCTAAGTCGTACCCTTCATCAACCAAATCTATTTTCTGATTGCTTAAATGTGCCGAGACTTGAATGTCTGGGTATAGCAGGAGGAAGTCATTAATCAGCGGTAATACTTGTTGTTCCCCATAAGTGACCGAAGCCGTGAGGTTTATTTTGCCTTGAGGACTTGATTGCAAATTGGTTATTGTTGTTTCCGCTAACTCTAACCCATCTAAAACCGCGCGACAATGTTGATAAAATAACCTGCCCTCTTCCGTTAGCGATACCTTACGCGTAGTACGATAAAACAATTTTACTTTAAGACGGCTTTCTAGTGCCGTTACTTGTCGGCTTACTTGTGCCGTGGATATCAACAGTTTTTTAGCTGCTAAAGTGAAGCTTTCAGCTTCAGCGACATAAACGAATTCACTGATACCTTGCCACTGCATTGTTGCTCCTGAGTAAAAGTCATTTGTTAAATGGCTATATTATCATTCTTAGTGAAATAGTTATAATAGCTTTCATCAACAGAGTGCAGCTCAGTTAAAACAAGTGACATTTTTAACTGGGTTACGACTATATTTATAACGCAAAAGGTGAATACATGAGCTGGTTATTTCTTTTATTAGGTGTCATCGCTGAAACACTGTCTCATGTTGCGTTAAAAGAAACCCAAGGCTTCACCCGCCCTGTACCTAGTGCCTTAGTGTTATTAGGACACCTTGCTGCCTTTATGTTTCTAGCACAGGCAATGAAGGGCATGCCTGTTGGTATTGTTCATGCTTTATGGGCAGGACTGGCCATTGTAAGTGTGACCTTATTATCAACCATTGTTTATCGCCAACACCTTGATTTAACAACATGGGCTGGTATGGCATTTGTTGCCGTGGGAGTAGTATTAATTAATTTATCTCAAGGGCATGCACACTAAGTGACATGTTTAAGTAAAAAGAATATGCAGTAGTTAATTTATATGAATGACTACAACAAACGAAGAGTGAGTAACCTAGGTGTTACTGGCAAATTATTATTTCAACAAGAGTTTTAACAAATACCTAAAAAGTATTTAAACAAAAGTGAGAATTTAAATGACTGACAAATTTATTAAATCAAAAGCAGCTATCGCTTGGGGTCCAAACCAACCGTTATCTATCGAAGAAGTTGATGTAATGCTACCTCGCAAAGGTGAAGTGTTAGTTAAAGTTATTGCTTCTGGTGTATGTCATACCGATGCATTTACTTTATCTGGTGATGATCCAGAAGGCATTTTCCCAGTAATCTTAGGTCATGAAGGTGGCGGTATTGTTGAGCAAATCGGCGAAGGTGTTACTAGTGTACAAGTTGGCGACCACGTTATTCCTCTATACACACCAGAGTGTGGCGAATGTAAATTCTGTTTATCGGGTAAAACTAACCTTTGTCAGAAAATTCGTGAAACACAAGGTAAAGGTTTAATGCCTGATGGTACTACACGTTTTTATAAAGATGGCGAGCCTATCTTCCATTACATGGGTTGTTCAACGTTCTCTGAATACACAGTATTACCAGAGATTTCTTTAGCGAAAGTAAATAAAGAAGCGCCATTAGAAGAAGTTTGTCTATTAGGCTGTGGTGTTACTACTGGTATGGGCGCAGTAATGAATACAGCAAAAGTTGAAGAGGGCGCAACTGTTGCAATCTTTGGCCTTGGCGGTATTGGCCTTTCAGCCGTTATTGGCGCAACTATGGCTAAAGCATCACGTATTATTGCCATTGATATTAATGAAAGTAAGTTTGAGCTGGCGAAAAAATTAGGCGCAACTGACTTCATTAATCCAAAAGATTACGACAAGCCAATTCAAGACGTGATTGTTGAAATGACTGATGGCGGTGTTGATTACTCGTTTGAGTGTATTGGTAACGTGAACTTGATGCGCTCTGCTTTAGAGTGTTGTCACAAAGGTTGGGGTGAGTCAGTAGTTATTGGTGTTGCTGGTGCAGGACAAGAAATTTCAACCCGTCCGTTCCAACTAGTAACTGGTCGAGTATGGCGTGGCTCTGCATTTGGTGGTGTTAAAGGTCGCACTGAATTACCTGATTATGTAGAGCGTTATTTAGCGGGTGAATTTAACTTAAGTGACTTCATTACGCATACTATGGGTCTTGAAGATATTAATGAATCGTTTGACCTAATGCACGAAGGCAAAAGCATTCGTAGTGTTATTCATTTCGATAAGTAAGCTTTATACCCGTTACCATTCAAGATGCCTGTTTCAGAGTGCTTGAGCCATTTCAATTCAAGGCTTATCAATGGAGCCATGGTTATTCCATGTCAAATTGATGTAACGATGAAGTGATGTTGCTCAAACGCTTCTGTGATGGGTTTTAAATATCGTTGTGCGGCGTTAAAGAATAACTATGTTTACGTTCTTCTCCTTGCCTAACGTTATTTAAATTCCCACTGAAATCGAGCACTTTGAATGATAACGGGTATATACCCGTTTTATCGCGGTGCTTATTTTAAAAAGCGCCGTCAACGTAAGGATTTAATATGGACATAGAATGTTTAACTAGCAATAAGATGTTTGGCGGTTGGCATAAACAGTATAGCCATCAAGCTAGTACACTAAATTGTAATATGCGTTTTGCCATTTATTTACCACCACAAGCATCGAGTAGTCACAAAGTACCTGTGCTTTATTGGTTGTCAGGATTAACTTGCACAGATGAAAATGTTATGCAGAAATCAGGTATTCAGCGTATTGCAGCAGAGCTAGGGATTGCTATTGTTGCACCTGATACTAGTCCAAGAGGAGAGGACGTTGCTGATGATGATGGTTATGATTTAGGACAAGGTGCTGGTTTTTATCTTAATGCCACTCAAGCACCATGGAATCGTCATTATCAAATGTATGATTATATTGTTGATGAGCTTCCGGCGCTGATTGAAGCGACTTTTCCGGTGACGGATAAACGAGCTATTGCAGGTCACTCTATGGGTGGACATGGCGCATTAACGATTGCCATGAAAAATCCAGCGCGTTATTGCTCGGTTTCGGCTTTTAGCCCGATCAGTAACCCTATTAATTGCCCTTGGGGGCAAAAAGCTTTTGCTGCTTATTTAGGGGCGGATCAAAACACGTGGCAAGAACACGATGCCAGTGAATTGATGAAGAAGACTAAGGCATTTTTACCTACAAGGGTTGACCAAGGAGAAGGTGATAACTTTCTTCAAGAGCAATTAAAGCCAGATACTTTGCAGTCAGCAGCTGAGCTAAGTGGTTACCCGCTTGAGTTAACTCTTCATGAAGGTTACGACCACAGCTATTACTTTATTAGCAGTTTTATTGAAGCGCACTTACGCTTTCATCAGCAGTATCTTAGTAGCTAGTTACTTTAGGTTAGTAAAGTGCTAATCAGCAATGTCTTGATAACTAAAAAGCCACAATGCATATTTTGCATTGTGGCTTTTTAGTTATTGTTTCAAAGTAAAAATTTTAAGATTTTAACTTAATTAAGATACTTTGACATAAAGGTGCTGTAGGGATCTTCTTGATAATCAGCAAAGGGCAGACAAACCTCAAATCCCAGTTGTTGATAAAGCTTTTGAGCAGGTTTAAATGCTTCCATAGTGCCTGTTTCTAAACTAATTTGTTGGTAACCACGTGAACATGCTTGAGATATTATATGCTCTAGCAGCAATTTAGCTACACCTTGACGTAAAAAGTCTTTTGATGTTCGCATCGATTTTATTTCACCGTGGAGCTTATCTATTTCTTTCAGTGCTCCGCATCCCGCGAGCTTATCATCCTGCCAAACGCTCCAAAAAGTAATGCCTGGTTTTGCTAATGCGGATAAATCAAGTGCATGTACACTTGTTGGCGGTGAGTGAATTAACATATCTTGGTGATGCTCTTCTAATAATGCAATCACTGCTGTATTGGTGAGTTCACCGATGCGAATTTCCATTTGATTCCTTAATAAATACGGGTTTAGATCGTTTACCAATGATTAGATTGGTGAATATATCATGAGTTGATTAACTCAATGGCTGTTCAATAAATAGCTGTGAAAGCAGTTGAGACACTATACCTTTTTCATCAATAAATTGAATACCTACACTAACTATGCCGCTGTCATTACGGCTATTACATACTCTTGCTGGAATTTGTACTTCACCGTCGGTTGGGCTTTGCAAACAGACGAAGATATCACGTCTATTCACTTTGGCATTGACACTTTTTGTTTTAAAAGTAAAACCACAGCCTTTAGCTGATATATCACCGATAATGCCGTTAATCTTTGTGGATTTACTGTCATTTGTGTCTTCTAACATAATAACTGCGGGCAGGTGAATACTTGTTCTTTGCTGGGTGCGTAATTGACGGTTTTCAATTTTTTTTGGGTATTCAATAAACAGCAGTTTTTCAGGGTATTGACTGACACTTTTAATAGAAGAGCGAAAAGCAAAACATTCACCCTTACTGCCTTCCATCAGATATCGAACAATAAGTACATTCCCTTCAATCAGTACATCTTTATATTCAGAGGTGCTCATCACTTTTGGGTACTTTAATATAATGTACTTACCTAGTTCATAACCTATGAGTGGTAGCTTTAGCCGCAGTGGTACCGGGTGATTTATCTGGAGATCTAAGTTCTTACCTGGTTGAAGTTCAAAGAGTTGAATATTTTGTTCTACGGCTACGTCTGACATCTTATCCTTGCACATATGTCTATACATCATTGCAGATAATATAAACAAAGTGCACTACCTGCACAATGCTTGTTTACAAATGTCAGTCATTTAGTGTTTACGTTGTTATTTACGGTTTTGTTTTTTTGTTTCTTTTAATAGTGCTTCTTCAAATTCATCAGGCAGTAAAACTAAACCTTGGTGATCTTGATTAGGAAAAACGACTAAGGCGAGCTCATCATCTTCTAAACCTATGCTCCAACGGCTGTACCACTTGTCTAATGATATCGCCTGAGCTTGGCATGTTTGCCATTCACCTGTTGCCCAGCGTTGAGCAAATTCTTCATTGGGCCATACGGGTACACAATCTTCATCATCAGTATTAAGCATCATACAACCATGTTCATCGGCTAAGATCCAAACTTCTTTATTGCTAACTACTTGCTGTAGTAAGTAGCTTAGACGCTTTTCATCATCATAGTTTTCTATGGTATTAAGTTGTTCGGTATTGATTGACATAGTTTCTTATAGCCTCGGAGGTTAGAGTGTTATTTTACCGTGTTACTTATAGCAATTCCAATAAGTTATTCCCATTCAGTGAGGGATAAAAGGCGCAGTTAATATCCTTGTTCGGAAATACCATTTGATAACTTCCCCTGGAAGGCGTTTTGCCTTACAAATCTTTTGCTATGGAAAAGACAAAAACAACCTCATGATTGCCTGATAGTGCTTCGTTAGGTGTATATAACCATTGTGAAAGTGCTTTTTTAGTTGATCGTTGTATATCTCGATTTACACTACTAGAGACAATGTTAATGTTCTTTACTTTGCCAGCAGAGTCTACATGGTAACTCAGCTTTACTTCCCCTACTTGATTGCTATTTCTTGCACTAAGTGAATATTTAGGCAGTACCTTATAAATTGGCTCAATGACTAATTTGGGTTCAGTTAGTTGTGGTAACGTGAGTACTTTTATTAGATTTACCGTTAATTCAGGCACTTGCATATCGTGGTTTTGTGGCTTACCTTGGGTTGGTTGTAGTGCTGGAGATAAAGGCACATTAATTTGAGGTTTTTCTGGTAGTGGAATAATTTTAACTAATGTTTTATCTGTTGGGTTACTGGTTACGGGTTCAATTAACTCTACCGCTTGGCTGTTAATTACAGGCGAAATCGTTGTGGTTTTATTTGTTGATAAATGACTTATCACAGCCATAATGCCAAAAGATGCCATACCACCAGCCAAGAACAGAGTGAGCAGTTTAAGAGGAGAATACTTATTTTGGTAAGATTGCTCTTTAAGTTTTATTTGAGGAGCAACTAGCTTGTGCTTTCTTTGTTGATACAGCTGAGCTATCTCATTATCAAAATTATCACGACTCATGAGCTGGTTCCTAACATGTTTTTTAAATTATTACGGGCATAACGCAAACGGCTTTTAACGGTTTCAAAGCTCTCGTCAGTTAACTTGGAAATTTCCATGACAGAAAAGCCCTCTTGTTGAAAAATAAAAACTTCACGTTGATAAAAAGGTAAGGCGGTTATAGCATCATTAAACTTCGCCAGTTTATCGGCTTGCGCTAATTCTTGAGATAAATTCACCACAATAACATGTTTGTCATCCAACGCTTGGTATTGCCATTTATTTTGATGTCTAAGCTCATCTATTAGCGTATTCCTAGCAATGGTAAATAACCAGCTTTTAACATTGCTGTGGACTTGTGATTTGTTCTTCATCACTTTTAACCAAGTGGCTTGTAGGGCATCTTCAGCTAACTCTTTATTCGATAGACTTACAAGGTAATGATAAAGTGACAAGTTAAATTGCTCTACCAGTATAGTTAAGCACTTTTTATTACCGGTTGAGACAAAGTCCATCAACAACTTTTCGGGAGTCATCGTTGGATTCAACCAGCCTTTCATCATAGAAGATAGCTTCAAATTATTTCCTAATACTTAACTGATCAAATAACTGCTCGACTGAGGGTATCAATAATCAGCGAGCACTCTTTTTTATTACTTGCAATAAATAGATAAACTTTACGATATTTATTGCAAGTAAGAACTTATAGCCAAGCTGCGATAAGATGCTGAAAATAGCACTTTGAAGTAGCTTGGTTATAAATCAATCCATTGATTTAACTCGGTTGATCCATAGTGAAATCTAGCTGGACAGTAAAATTTTGTTGTGTAACTGCATTTCCGTCAACTGATTTTGCACGATACTTCCACTTTTTTAGTGCTTGTCTAGCCGCTTTATCAAAAATACGCTTAGGTTGAGACTCTACGATGGAAATATTAACTACTTCACCAATAGCATTAATATCAAATGCTAAAACTACCCAACCTTCAATACCATCGCGAGCGGCACCAATAGGATATTTAGGGTTCACCCTGACCAATGGTCTAGCATCTCCGTCGGCTTTATTACTAAAAGATAGAGTGTTTAGGGGATTATCCATTTTCTGTAATCCTGATGGCGTATAACCCAGTGTTGTATTAACTTCGCCAACCTCAGGTGAAACTATAGTCCTTGGCATTGCTGGCGGCGGTGTAGGAGGTTGTAATTTTGGTCTCGATTTTACTTGAGCAGGTGTATCGTCCGGTAAGCTCACAACATTGACAGGTACCTCATCAAGTGGCGGTATTAGCTTCACTTGATCGCTACTAATTAAAAATGCCATAAAGGCGAATAAAGCAAAGGTGGTTGCTCCAGCTAATAGGGTAATTATTGCTATTTTCTTCATCTTGTATCCTCACAAATAGTTAAATTAAAGAGGTGTGATCACACTGCTATTCCAATTGGCGTAAGTAAATTATATTAATTAAATAATTACTTACTTATCAGTTAAACGCAGAAGAATAGAAAAAGGGGTTAAAAATAAATTAATATTTTTAACCCCTGAATTTGTAGGATAATTTTAGTTGTCAGCTTGATTCGCTTGAGCAGTAAATCATTTCTCCGCTGAATATGGATCTGTGGCTAATAAATAGGCTCTTAAATCAGCTTTATTAGGTTGTTCGATTAACCATTCCCTTAACTCTTTTATTTTTTGGTAACTTTCGTCGCCAAACTTATCTTTATATATAGTGGTAAAATTATCTTTAGTGTTATTAATGCGGATATTTTTTTGCCAATGACTGGTCAGCACAGCATTTAAAGAGCCGGCTAAACCTTGGTCTTTAAGTAATTGCCATTCTCCTTTATCTAGCCAAACACCACCGACGCTGGCACTGTAATCAATGCGGTGCTCAGTATCTTTTGATAAGCGAAGCTTACGCATTATCAAGCCAGATACTGGGCATAATAAGGCTGATTTTGTGTCGTCCGCTTCACAGTGGCTACTTTCTGAAAAGCTAAACTCAGGGTTGCGCTCTTTCCAGCTAATGTAATCTTCAATGAGTAACCAATCACCATGGCAATTCGAACAGCTATGGGCCCTGAACTGTCCTTCGAGGAAGCTAGGGATAAGTTCCCCAGTATTACAACTTGTACATTTCATCTATTAGGTATCCTTATCTATTATCAATGTTTTAATTCTGAAACACTTCATATCATATAGATATAAGTGAGATAAATCATCAAGCTAGTTAATTTATATTAAACGATAAATTAACTAAAACTTAGGCAGCTTTATATCAATAATTATGGTAATTTATTTGTCAAAAATAGCCGTATAACAATATTTCTTGACATAATATGTCATAAGGGTATGGTTGATTAAGCTTAGCTAAAAGCAAATTAATAATAAAAAGTTAACGACAACAATTATTAACTTGGCTAAAAATAACAATGATTGTTAGTCAATTTTTAAGGATGAATTATGGAACAATTGCTATATGTAGCAGGCCAATTCCCCACCGCTATTTACTCTACTTTACTTGGCATTATTGTCATCTACTGGTTAGTTGGTATGTTAGGCATCATCGACCTCGATCTTACTCCTGAAGCAGACATTGATATTGATGCAGACCTTGATACCGACTTAAGCACAGGTGTTGGCGGCTTAGCGGGGCTACTACTCACTTTTGGTTTAACGAGTGTGCCTTTCACTTTAGTTATTAGCATTATCTTTCTGGTGAGTTGGTTAATCAGCATATATTTGCAGATTTATGTTTTCACCCTACTAGATAGCGGTTGGTTATATTATCTAGTAGGTGCGGCAAGTACGGTACTTATATTTTTTATCTCCCTACCAATTACCGGCTTCTTAATTCGCCCACTCAAAGGCATGTTTGATAGTGTTGAAGCTACCTCAAGTAATCATTTAGTTGGTCGTGATGGCACTATAGCTACCGGTAAAGTTACGGCCACTTTTGGTCAGGCGAAAGTACTCAATGAAGGGGCTGAAATATTATTGGATGTTCGCTGTGACCCTGAACATTCGTTAAACATGGGGGATAAGGTGTTATTGATTGAATATAGCAAAGACAGTCATAGCTATATTGCTGTGCCCTTTCCCGAAGAGTTAATTTAGTTTTTATCAACTACATTAACAAGTTACTTACAAAATAAGTTTTTTGTCACAAGCCGTGGCACTAGTTTACTAAGAGGATATACACATGGTAATGGAACCACTTTATTTAGCGATTGGCTTAGGCGCACTATTCGTCTTTTCTTTATTAATAATGATCGCGAAGTTTTATAACAAAGTTGAGCAAGGACAAGCACTTATTATCAATAAATTACGTGCAGAGCCAGAAATTAGTACTACCGGTGGTATGGTTATTCCAATTATTCATAAAAAAGAGATTATGGATATTTCAACCAAGCGCATGATGCTTGAGCGAAAAGGCCGCTCAGGACTTATTTGCCAAGATAATATCCGAGCTGACATTATCATCACTTTTTACATCCGTGTGAATGAAACCAAAGAAGATATTTTACGGGTAGCTAAGCAAGTTGGTTGTGAACGTTCTTCTTATCCTGAAACGTTGCAAGAATTGTTTGAAGCTAAGTTTTCTGAAGCACTGAAAACGGTTGGTAAACAACTCGATTTTACTGAGCTATTTACGCAACGAAATAGCTTTAGAGATAAAATTAAAGAAGTTATTGGCCAAGATTTATCTGGTTATGTATTAGAAGATGTTGCTATCGATTTCCTAGAGCAAACATCAATTCATGACCTAGATCCAAATAACATTATGGATGCTGAGGGTATTCGTCGTATTACCGAACTTACCGCACAGCAAAGTGTTGAAACCAATGACCTAAAGCGCCAAGAAGAAATTCGCATCAAACGTCAGGATATTGAAGCAGATGAAAAAGGCTTAGAGCTTGATCGCCAGTTAGCAGATGCTAAAGCGAAACAAGAGCGAGAGATAGCAACCGTTAAAGCACGTGAAGAAGCGGAGACCGCTAAAGTGGTTCAAGAGGAGTTGAGTAAGTCTGAACAGGCACGTATTGCTACCGAACAGATCGTTGCTGTAGCAGAGCAGAATAAACAACGTGAAGCAGATATTGCGGAGCAAAATAAATTACGTGCGGTAGCCATTGAAGAAGAAAAAGTAACAAGGGCACGTCAAGTTGAACAAATAGACAGAGAAAAAGAAGTTGAAACTTTACGTATAGATAAAGAGAAAGCGCTCGAGGTAGAAAAGAAAAATATTGCAGAAGTGCAAAGAGAAAGAATTTCAGTTGAAAAAAGTGTTGCGCAAGAAGAAGAACTTATCAAAGACTTACGTGTAGTTTCTCTAGCAAATAGATTAAAAGATGAGCAAGTTATTAAAGCACAGGCTGAAGCTGAAGAAGCATTAGTGAAAGATATTGAAGCGGCAAAAGCAGAAGAGCAGGCTGCGGAACATTTAGCGCGTAAAATGCAAACCATTGCTGAGGCTGAATTACAAGCGGCTAGCAAACAAGCAGAGTCTAAGAAAATATTGGCAGAAGGTAATCAGGCTGAATCTGCTTCAGCCGGTTTAGCTGAAGCACAAGTTACTTTAGCCCAAGCCGATGCACAAGAAAGACAGGGTGAGGCAGAAGCGAAAACATTAGAGCTTAAACTAACGGCAGAAGCTAAAGGCATTGAAGAAAAATCCTTAGCAGAAGCGACCGGTTTACGTGAAAAACAAGACGTGCTAAATGCTATGTCTGAGCAAGCACGTGAGTTTGAAACGTTCGGTTTACGCTTAAACCAAGAACGTGAGATAACCTTAGCTAAACTGGATAATAGTGTTGATTTAGCTGAGAAACAAGCTGAAGTATTAGGTACAGCCTTACAAGATGCCAATATTAATATTATGGGTGGAGACGGAGACTTCTTACGTCAATTTATGAAATCAATTACTGTGGGTAAATCACTTGATGGCTTGGTTAATGAAAGTGAGACAGTGCAAGCTTTATTTAAAGATCACCTTAATGGTGAGCGTAATATTGTTGAAGATCTTAAAGGTGTACTTGGCGGCGCTGCAGCATCAAGTGAAACTATCAAAAACATTAGTATGACTAAGTTGCTTTCGACGCTTAATAATGCAGATGATTCACAAAAAGGTGCGTTGGCAAGCTTGTTAAACCTCGCTGGTAAACAAACATCTGATGCTAAGTAACTTTTAACCCAAAAGTGTTACTTAGGAAACAGCTTTAATCAAACTAAATCAACCTTAAATTAAAGGAATACCGTCATTATCAGCAAAAGATAATGGCTTTATTCACCTCATGGAGTTTCACATGGCAGATCAGGAAAATGTCACAAATCAGGCGGTTGCAGAAGGTGGTTCGTTTGAACTAATTCAGCGTCGCTTAGATGGACTAGGCAGTGATCTTAATACTCAGCTTAAGCAACTTAACGCTGATAGAATTGCTACCTTTGGTTCAACAGATATGAAGGTGGATGCTCGCGTAAGGGTACGCACTGAACATAACTGTGTTGCTAGAGACATTGCTGCCATTGGTGATACGCTACTTTTTGGTTATAACGTATTTTTAGGGTTAAAACGGAATATTACCGTTGCTGATGTTTTTAGTTTGCATCAAATTAACGATAATGACGGCGATATTGAAATTATTGACTTGCCTATTGAAGGCAGTTTTTTAGCTGAACCTGAGTTTGTTCGTGATTTTGATGAGCTTTATACTTATTACAAAAAAACCTTTCTTGCTCATGTTTATCGCCAAGGTAGCAATGTTTTTGCTATTTTTAGAATTGGTGAACGTATAGATGATATTCGAGTATTTCGCTGGGGCATAGATGCAAATCAGCAAGTGAAATACATCGATAATCGTGGTGAACGAGATATCAAAAAGGCGGAAAACTTTGATTTTGAGTGGCAAAAAGTTACTCGTGAACAACAAGAGCAAGGTAAACACCCACACTTTAATTTGTTTGATACCTTATTTGTTGAATCAATCGGTGGTTCAATTACGTTAAAAGTAGAAAACAATACTGAAAATGGTCAAGGCATCTATTCAGAAAAGGTTGATGATGAACATCAGTCGTTAGATGATGCTGATATTCAATTTGCCAAAGTCGGTGAGCTAATTTTATTAAAGATTAAACCTTATCGTGAGCAGCAAACTCGGCACCTAATATTTAACTGTAAAACCCAACAAGTGCTTCGTCAAGATGCTATTGCGCACGCTTGTATTCAATTGCCAGAAGACCACGGTATTATTTTCCCTGGTGGTTACTATTTACAAACAGGTGAACATAAAAGTTTTGAAGACAGTGCTGAAGATTTACAATTACACCGGGTAGTTAAATCCCCTAATGGTGAAGACTTTTTATATACCTTTTATGAACCTAATGAAGGGCAATATGCCTTATTTGGTTACAACCTGATCACGCGTACTTTGCAAAACCCTATTTATGGCCACGGACAAAGTTTATATAACAATGGTCGTGCTGTAGTTTTTAGTGCAGAGGCTGAGCCTTCACGGGTTCATGCAATGCAAATATGGCAAACACCTTTTTGCAGTGAAGAATTTGCCAGTGAGCAGCCAGAAGATAATAGTTTTTTTGGAAAAATTGGCAACCCTGAATTAGTTCGTGGTATTTCAGACTTGTATAGTGTCGCTAAATTAATGGCAGTGAAAGAGCCTAGCGCTTACCACTTTAATGATCTTGTTAAAGAATCAGGCCAATTACTTGATAAGTATCATTGGTTAACAGACCCACAACTAACATCATTAAATAAACTACTTAAACAAGTAATCACTACCTCAGAGTTAGTGCTGGATGAATTTGAGAAAGTCACCAGTATTAAGGCTAAATCTGATGAGGTTATGTTACAAGCCAATGAAAAATTTACCTGTTTGGCGCAAGTAGCAAGCAAGGCTGATTTTGATAATGCAGAAGATTTTGTGCAACAACTTACTGAGTTGTCGGCGTTTAAAGGTGAGTTAATTTCTCATAAAGAATTACGTTATATTGATCTTGATAAAATTGACGAGATTGCCCTGCAGGTTGAGAAACTTTCATTAACATTAAGCCAAACAACGGCGGACTTCTTACAAAAAGATGCCGCGTTAACACCTTATCAAACTAAAATTAGTCAGCTCGGACAAGAAGTTGAACAAGCTGAGTCGATTAGTGTGTTAAAACCTATTCGTGGTGCGATTGATGAGTTGGTAGTTGGTTTAGAGTTACTCAATCACACTATGTTATCGCTAGAAATAGAAGATAGCAGACAACGTACTCGCATCTTAGAAGATATTTCCAGTGTTTTTAGTCAAATAAATCGGGTTAAAGCAAGTGCAGATCTAGCGGCAAAAAGTGTTGGTAGTGAAGAGGCAAAAGCGGAGTTTGGTGCACGCTTTAAATTACTAAGTCAGAGTGTTACTAGCGCGCTAAATGCTAGTGATACCCCACAACGTTGTGAACAACAATTATCACAGTTATTGATCCAGTTAGAAGATCTTGAAAGTCAGTTTAGCGACTATGATGACTTTTATGCTGAAATTCTCGCTAAACGCGATGAAATATACGATAACTTTGAGCAACACAAACAACAACTTATGGATGCTCAACAACGTCGATGTCTCAACTTAATGACAGCGGCAGAGCGTATATTGGCTGGCGTAAATCGTCGTAGCCAATCTTTGTCTGATCAAGATGCATTAAATAGTTACTTTGCCGCTGATGCTATGGTGGCAAAGTTACGACAACTTATCGAACAGCTTCGTGAATTAGATGACAACGTTCGCGCTGATGATGTTGAAGCACAGCTTAAAAATGCTAAAGAACAAGGTATTCGTGCATTACGTGATAAAAGCGATATTTACTCAGCCGATGGTAGCTTAGTTAAAATTGGTGACCATCAGTTCTCAGTAAATCGTCAAGCACTAGAGTTAACTTTGCTACCTCGCGATGAAACCATGGTGTTACATATCAGTGGTAGTGATTATTTTGAATCGTTACCTGAGCAACACTTTGCCGGTACACAACATTTATGGCAACAATCACTAATTTCAGAAAATAGTGATGTTTATCGAGGGGAATACTTAGCAGCTAGTTTGTTATTCTCAGCGGAAGCTAAGGGACCCAGTGCCGTTGCTGAGTTAATGCGTGAAAATAAAGATAACACTCTGCTTGAATTGGTTCACAAAGCTGCAGAGCCAAGGTACCAAGAAGGTTATGATAAAGGTGTTCATGATGCTGATGCTACGCTGATATTAAGTAAACTATTAACGTTACGTGAATCAATTGGTCTACTTGCCTATGGCGCAATAGAACGCAGACTTGCAGTGGTCTATTATTTTAGCAAACTTGATAAACAAGCGACTCAAGACCTAGCTAATCGCTGTCATAACTTACACTTAATGGAACAAACTTTTGGCAGCAGTGATTTACGTCAACAGCTAAACCAAGAGCTGAGTGATGCCTTTAATACCTTAGTTATGGAACAGGCGTGGCTTTGTTGTGACACATCATTGGCTGCTGATTATTTGATAGAAGAACTGGCTAATGCTCGCGCTGAATTTGTTATTAAAGACAGTAGTGAAGCATTAGTAAAACAGTTACAAAACCAATTAAAAAATAAAAGTTTACAGCAACAAGTTTCTTCTGCTGTTGATGCTTGTTGTACCTTGCAACAAAAATATCAGCTATACCTTGCGTGGTTGCAGTCTTTTTCTGATTCACAACAGCTCAATACGGATGATGAACTCTTAATCGAAGCAGCAACGCTGATAACATTAGAAGCAGACTTGAAGTTTTATTCATCAAGTGCTGATACCCAGGGTGTGATTAATGGTTTATTAGGTCAACATGCACGCATTAATGACAGAAAACTAACATTTAGCTATCAAGAGTTTATTACCCGCTTACGTAAGTTTAGCTTACAAGATGTTGCAGCGTTTAGTCAATTTCATCAACAGAAACAACAGGTGTTGACTGAACAAAAGCAGCGTTTGAAACTCGATCAATTCAAGCCGAGCGCTTTATCATCGTTTGTCCGTAATAAACTCATCAATGATGTTTACTTTCCAATTATTGGCGCTAACTTGGCCAAACAAATTGGCTCAGCGGGCAGTAAAAAACGCTCTGATTTAATGGGGTTGTTATTACTTATTTCGCCGCCAGGCTACGGAAAAACAACGTTAATTGAGTATGTGGCTAGTAAATTAGGTATGACGTTTTTTAAGATAAATTGCCCATCAATAGGTCATGAGCAAGTATCTTTAGACCCCGAACAAGCGACCAATTCAACCGCACGTAATGAAATTGAAAAGATCAATTTATCCTTTGAAATGGGCAACAATGTCATGTTGTATTTGGATGATATTCAACATACCAATCCAGAGTTCCTACAAAAATTCATTTCGCTTTGTGATGGCTCTAGAAGGGTTGACGGTGTATGGAATGGCACAAGTAAAACCTATGATATGCGCGGTAAAAAATTCGCCGTAGTAATGGCAGGTAACCCTTATACTGAATCTGGAGAAGCGTTCACTATTCCTGATATGTTGGCAAACCGTGCGGATATTTACAATCTAGGTGATACCTTAAGTGGTCGCGAACACGAATTTTCGTTGAGTTTTATTGAGAATAGTTTAACAAGTAATGCGTATATTGCTCCGCTGGCTACCCGAGACATGAACGACTTGTACCAATTAGTTAAAATGGCTGATGGTGAGCCTTTAGCCACCACTGAATTAAAACATAATTATTCGCAAGCAGAGGTGAATGAAATCATTGCGGTGATACAACGCATGCGCAAAATTCAACAAACTGTTTTAAAAGCTAATGAACAGTATATTGCTTCAGCAGCTCAAGACGATAAATATCGGACCGAGCCACCATTTAAGCTGCAAGGTAGTTATCGTAATATGAACAAAATGGTCGAAAAAGTTGTGCCTGTGATGACCGATGAGGAAGTTGAGTCACTTATTGAGGATCATTACCGCGGAGAAGCACAGACGTTAACAGTAGGTGCTGAAGAGAACTTATTAAAATTAGCTGAACTTAGAGAAACACAAACCGATGAGCAGCTAACCCGTTGGCAGCAAATAAAAGCTGACTATGTACGTCATCAAAACCTTGGTGATAGTGATAATCCAATCGCTAATATCGCCAGTCAAATATCGTTATTACAACAAGGATTAAATCAAATCGGTGATGCGTTAACTCAGCCTAAATCGGAGGGTTTGCAGCAGTTGAACGACACTTTGTCGGCGCTTAAATTACAAGTTAATGTTGAAAATACTGATAACGAAGCGCTTCAACAAGTATTGACAAAATTTAGCCAAGAAATAGAGTCATTCTTCATACCTTTGGTCGAAGCGATTAAGGATAGAGGGCCGATAGATATTATTGCTAATAGCCAGCAACTCAATGCTGATGTAGGGACAAATGTTAAGGTCTCAGAAAATGATATTCAAAAGATAAGTAGAGAATTATCAACGAGTATTCAAGACTCTGTGGCAGAGTGTTTGTCACAGTGTCTTGATGATTACCCTAAAGAGGTAGAAGTGGAGTAGTGAAATACCCAAGTAATTTGGCTATAAATGATTCCAAGATCAATCTATTTAGGGGTTATACCCGTAACCAACCAAAGTTCACTCAGAGATACGCACCTTGAATGGTAATGGCTATATAGGTTTAAACTGTAAAGCTATTAGCAACATCTTGTAGGGTTGTTGCTAGTTGAGCTTGCTCCTTGGCTGTAGTTGCTATTTGAGTTGCCCCTGTAGTGGATTCCATCGACTTTTGCTCGACGGTAACAACATTTTCTGCAACATCTTGAGTAACAACGGCTTGTTCTTCAATAGCGGTAGCAACTTGTTCTGTCATTGCGAAAATCGTGCTAACAGAACTGGAAATCTCTTGTAATAAATCTTCGACTCCTTTTGAACTAGTAACGGCATCCTCTGCTTTTTTCTGGCTGCTTTCAATAACGTTAAAGGCTGCATTGGCGTCACTTTGCAGTGAAGTAATGAAACTTTCAATTTCAGCGGTAGAATCTTGTGTACGTTGTGCTAACGTTCTTACCTCATCAGCAACAACGGCAAAACCGCGTCCTTGCTCTCCTGCACGAGCAGCTTCAATAGCGGCATTAAGGGCCAGTAGGTTAGTTTGCTCGGCAACCGATTTTATTACATCAACCACATTTGTGATGTTGTTGGAACTATTATGTAAACTTGTTATTTGAACAGCCAAACCATCTATATCACCTGCTAAATTTTCAATGGATTGGTATGAAGCTTTTACAACATCCAAGCCGCTTTGTGCTTGTTCATCTACTTCTCTTGCAGAGTCTGCTGTGTTTTGGGTATTACTCGCAACTTCTTTTACTGTTGCTGATAATTCTTCAATAGCGGTAGCAATTAAGTTAATACCGTCTTGTTGATCTACCATTGATTGTGAATTATGTTCACATGTTTGTGATGTCTCTTCGGCCGCAGAAGCCAAAGTCATGCTAGAGGTTGAAATTTCACTGATTGCGCCGGAGAATTTATTTAGCGTTAAATCTAATGCCGAAGCTATTTGCCCTAATTCACTTGCCCCTTGGAATTGTGTTTGCACCGTTAAGTCATTGTTATCTCTCACCTGCATCATTACTGAGGTGAGATCTTTAACTCTATCGCTTAATTCTTTAATGGTGAAGTGGCTAATCAACAATGCTAAGAGTATCAGAATACTACTGGTTACTAAGTTTAGAATCATCGAACTGGAAGCGTTACTTTGCTCTGCCTCTACAATTTTCAGTAACGACTGACTTAATTGATCTTCTATTACTTTTAATTGGCTAATTCGTTGAGTAGATTGCTCGAACCACCTCATAGCGTCAATGGAAAAACCGCTGTTTTTACTTTTGGCTATGGTTCTAAATTTCTTAACTTCTTTCACCGAATTATGATTTAACGAATTGATAAAAAACTGTTTATTTTCTGATGCAGAAAATTGCTTGAAATTGTCGAAATAAGTATCTTGTTGGGTGACTAAGGAAATGAATTTTACAAACATACCTTCGGAAAATTTATCTGCAGAAAAAGTATTACTAAGTACTGCGCGTTCGATACCTGCGCGCTCTTTGCCCTGTAAAAAGTTATAATAAGCAAGGGTATCTTTGGTGATCATTGCATTAGAGCTGATGTCGGCATTAATAACGGCAATGCTAAGTAATTGAGCATTCAATTTTGTGTAAAAACCTATTGCATCACTTGTTGAAATAGAAAAGCTGTCTACCTGTTGGCGAATACTAGGCAACCTTTGCAACATTTGACCAATATTGTTGTTTAATTGTTTTATGTTGCTTAGGCTAAATTCATTTTGTGCGAGGTAATTAATTTTTTGTTGTAGCTTTCCGTCAGTATCTCTACGTTGTGATCTTAATTTGTCAGAAAATTTATTGCCGCTAGAGCCAATAAAGCCGGCAGTTGCTCCACGTTCTTTTTGTAACTCATGAACCAATTCGCTATATACCACTGATAATTTGGTAAGGCGGGTTATGGTGGACATTTCATTACTGGTATTTACGCTATGTATTATTGAGCTAATACTAAGCCACAAAAAACCTAACATAGGTAAAGCGAGTAAGATAAAGATTTTTTTTCTAAAAGATAGATCTGAGAAGCTCATTATTAATCCTTCGAATCGAGTGAATATCGTTATTATTTTTTCTTTGAATTAGCACATGTATTCAGACACCTAGCAAGTGTAGTTGATAAGATTTTATTTTGAAATAAGACGATAGGCTAATAAGATTGAGGTATATTTTCTTTTTTTGGCAAAAAAAAACCGATAGCAAAGGCTATCGGTGAGTTAGCTATGAGGAAAGCTAGAATATTCAATTATTACAACAAGCGTCCGCATAAGGGAACGAAGAGAAGTATAGAGTAACTACTCTATCGATGCAAGTTTAAATGTAATTTTATTTCATTTTTGTTGTTTTATTACGTTTTGTTTTGTTGGAATTTAGAAATGATAGCTATTTGGAGAGGATTTATTACGCGATTGTTTTAGATGGATCAATAAAAAACCTGCTGGGTATTTGGTGATTTAGCATGCATACAGTAAACTATCGGCAATTAATGTTTCAATAATGTTTTAAGTGAAAAGACCATGTCATCCTCAGACCAAAACTCTCAAGTAAATGACTCTTCAGTAGGCCAACAAGCGCCAGTAGAAGTTAGCGATAATAGTACTACTCACTTTGGTTATAAAACTATCGAGAAAGACGATAAGATTTCTATGGTGGCTGGAGTTTTTCATTCGGTTGCTAAACAATACGATGTAATGAATGATCTTATGTCATTTGGTATTCATCGTTTATGGAAACGTTTTACCATCGACGCCAGTGGCGTACGTCCAGGTAATAAAGTCTTGGACTTAGCGGGCGGTACCGGTGATTTAACTGCTAAGTTTTCACAATTGGTTGGCCGTGATGGTAAAGTGGTACTAGCAGATATTAATAGTTCAATGTTAAATGTCGGCCGTGATAAGTTACGCGATAAAGGCTTAGTGCAAAATATTGAATATGTACAAGCTAACGCTGAATACTTACCCTTTGAAGAAAACACCTTCGATATTGTTACTATTGCCTTTGGTTTACGTAATGTTACCGATAAAGATAAAGCCTTGCGTTCTATCTACTCAGTGTTAAAACCAGGCGGACGTTTGTTAGTGTTGGAATTTTCTAAGCCAGAGCATGAACTTTTAAACAAAGCCTACGATTTTTACTCATTTAACATCTTACCGAAAATGGGTGAACTGGTTGCTAAAGATGGTGATAGCTACCAATACTTGGCTGAATCAATTCGAATGCATCCTGATCAAGAAACACTAAAAGGTATGATGGAGAATGCAGGCTTTGAACAAACCACCTTTAAAAACTTAACCGGTGGCGTGGTTGCTTTACATAAAGGTTATAAGTTTTAAGCTATGTCACTTTTCACCACAATGCTCACAAATAAAATAGCCAATGAACTATTATTGCCGCAAGTATTAACTGCGGCACTTGAATTGCTGATTAATAAGGCCTTGCTACTAAACGTTAATAAGGGTTTATCTTTACAAAAAGTTTCAGCAAAAACCTTAACACTTGAATTAGCAGAATTAGCTTTTCCATTGAGTTTTACTGTTAGCTCACAAGCAAGGGTTATCGTGTCATCATTAACTGAGCGTAGTGATTGCACGATTTCTACGAGTGTCAGTACCCTTAAAAAGTTAAAAGCTAATCAGCAAGTTACTCAGTTAATAAAACAAGGTGAGTTAGATGTTATTGGTGATGTAAAAATTGCTCAACAATTTGCCGAAATTTCTCAATCATTAGAGATAGATTGGCAAAGTGAATTAGCTAAACATATTGGTGACGTGCCAACACATAAAATAGTGCAGTTTGGTAATAAAATTACTAAAAATTTCGGTAAACATTCAACAGAGCTGCAAGCCGATGTTGGCGAATATATAGTTCACGAAAAGCGTTTAGTCGCAACCAATGGCCAAGTCAAACATTTCAATCAGCAAGTTGCTGATGTTTCAAATAAAGTTGATAAGATAAATAGTCGTATCAATACTCTCTTCACTCGGTTATCTAATAAAAAATAGGAAGCTTATCTTCTCGTGAGTAGCCAACGCCTTTATCAAATAGTAAAAACGTTCTTGAATTTTGGTCTCGATAAAATGGTACCAGCAGGTCTTTTACCTTGGTATGCCAAAATGGGCCGAGCAAGTTTATTTTGGCTGAGAAATAAACATAAAGATAAGACACCAGAACAACGTTTTCGTCTCGCTATTGAGGAATTAGGCCCAGTCTTTATTAAATTTGGTCAAATGTTATCAACCCGTCGTGATTTATTGCCTCTCGAATTAGCCGATGAATTGGCATTACTGCAAGATAAGGTAACGCCTTTTGCAGGAGAAGAAGCGGAAAACCTTATTATTGAAGCAATGGGTCGAGATGTTTTTGAGCAACACTTTACCGATTTTGATTTAACGCCGCTTGCTTCCGCTTCAATAGCACAAGTTCACACTGCAACGTTACTTTCTGATAATGCACAACAAAAAGTTGTTATTAAGGTATTAAGACCAAATATCAGAAAAACCATTTTGGCTGATATAAAAGTGATGTCACTATTTGCTGGTATTGTTGCGCGCTGGTTGCCTGACGGTAAACGTTTACGCCCTAAAGAAGTTGTGGAAGAGTATCGTAAAACCATTTTAGATGAATTAGATCTCAACCGTGAAGCGGCAAATGCAATTCAATTAAAGCGAAACTTTGAGCAGGGTAGCGAATACGATAAATCGTTACATGTTCCAGAGATTTATAGCGAATATAGCTTTAAAAATGTTTTAGTGATGGAGCGTATTTACGGTATTGGTGTCGGTGAAGTTGATAGACTAATTGAGCTTGGCGTTAATATGACATTATTATCAGAACGCGCTGTGGAAATATTTTTCACCCAAGTATTCCGTGATAGTTTCTTTCATGCGGATATGCACCCAGGTAATGTATTTGTTGATGCAACTAAGCCAGAAGATCCAACTTGGATTGCCATTGATTGCGGTATTGTCGGTACGTTAAACCGAGAAGATCAGCGCTATTTGGCTGAAAATCTAGTTGCCTTTTTTAATGGTGACTATCGAAAGGTTGCGCAATTACATGTCGATTCTGGCTGGGTACCAGCTAATACCAGCGTTGATGAATTTGAATCGGCTATTCGTACTGTTTGTGAACCTATTTTCAATAAGCCCCTATCAGAAATTTCCTTTGGCCAAGTGCTGGTTAATTTGTTCAATACTGCGCGTCGCTTTAATATGGAAGTACAACCGCAATTAGTATTATTGCAAAAGACCTTACTTTATATTGAAGGTTTAGGCCGCCAGTTATACCCACAATTAGATTTATGGCAAACGGCAAAACCCTTTTTAGAAAACTGGGTAAAAGAGCAGATGGGCGTGAAAGCGGTCTTTAGTAAAATTAAAGCCAATCTACCTTTTTGGAATGAAAAGCTGCCTGAAATGCCCGATTTACTTTATGACTATTTAAAAACCAGTCGAGAAAATCAGCATCAACAAACACAGTTAATGCAGACGATGCTGACTCAACAGGCTAAACAGAATCAACGTGTTGTTTACAGCGTAATCGTTGCAACAATTGTTATTGTCGGGGCTATTCTTTTAAGTCACTAGTTTCATAACTAGTGACTAATTTATTCGAGCTAAAGCGATAAATTACTTTTTAGCTTCTTTTGCCTTAGCCAGTTGTGCACGTAAACCTGCCATGCCTTGTTTATTAGACTGCTCAACATGTTCTACTGTCTTTTTCTTCGCCGCACCCAATTCCCAGTTTAAATCATCTTGTGGTAACTCATGTAAAAAACGACTGGCTTCAGTACGAGCTACTTCACCAAACTGTCTGCGCTCTCTTGCGTATGTGAATATTAACTCACGTTGAGCGCGAGTGATGCCAACATAGGCAAGGCGGCGCTCTTCTTCAACACTGCCTTCATCAATACTGGTTTGATGTGGCAGCAGACCTTCTTCCATGCCAATAAGAAATACGTAAGGGAACTCCAGCCCTTTTGATGCATGTAAAGTCATCAACTGTACTTGGTCGTTACTGTCTTCTTCCTCATTACGTTCCATCATGTCACGCAGCGTTAAACGAGTAACAATTTGCGGTAAAGTCATTGGTTCTTCATCGTCACTGCCTTCGAGCATTTGTGTAACCCAGCTAAAAAGCTCGGTGACATTTTTCATGCGCATTTCAGCGCCTTTTGCGCTAGGGGTGGTATCGTAGAGAAAATCTTCGTAATTGATTTGACGAATCATCGAGCGTAATACCGCAGCTGTATCACCGCGTTCAGCTTGATCACCAATATCAACTAGCCACTGGGTGAATGCTTGCATCTTCATTAACGCGCGACCTGTTAAGGTTTGTTCCAGGCCTAATTCAAAACTTGCAGCAAACATGCTAATTTGACGCATGTTGGCGTATGTTCCCAACTTTTCAAGTGTTGCCGGACCTAATTCACGTTTAGGTACATTCACAATACGTAAAAAAGCATTATCATCATCAGGGTTAACCAGTACACGCAGGTAAGCCATGATATCTTTGATTTCTGCACGGGAGAAAAATGAAGTACCACCACTAATTTTATAAGGAATACGATTTTGCATCAGCGCTTTTTCAAGTAAACGAGACTGGTGATTACCACGGTAAAGCACGGCATAATCTTTGTAATTGCTACGGTTCATAAAGCGATGACCGATTAACTCACCAATAACACGCTCTATTTCATTTTCTTCATTTTTTGCCTGCACGACTCTAAGTTCAACACCATAAGCTAGCTCACTAAATAGGGCTTTGTCGTAGACGTGTGGATTGTTTGCAATTAACACGTTGGCACACTTTAAGATGCGACCACTGGAGCGATAGTTTTGTTCTAATTTAATCAGCTTTAAACTTGGGTAATCCTTACCAAGTTGTATTAGGTTTTCAGGTTTAGCCCCACGCCAAGAATAAATGGATTGGTCATCATCACCTACAACGGTTAAGCGAGCTCGTTCTCCGGCAAGTTGTTTAACCAATTCGTATTGACTAGCATTGGTATCTTGATACTCGTCTACCAACAAATAGCGAATTTTATGCTGCCAGCGCTCGCGTACTTCAGCGTAATTTTTTAGTAATAGTGTCGGAATAAGAATGAGATCATCAAAGTCTAGCGCATTGTACGCTTTCATGTGTTTATGGTAACGCTGATAATACTCAGCGTATTCATTACTATCGGCATCACTGGCCATTTTTAGGGCGTCATCAGGTAAAAGCAAATCATTTTTCCAGTTTGAAATCATGCTTTGTAATTTACTGAGTAAGTCTTTATCACCATCGAGTTCATCAATGGTGAGTTCTTTAAGTAATGCTAAAGAGTCCTGATCATCAAATAAG
>Ga0209395_1001398_pt1 | contig 33777 bp, 12 predicted proteins | sample GOMGulsemesocosm_3_FD_184635 | JGI IMG/M metagenome (GOLD analysis project Ga0209395, IMG submission 184635) | Methane-oxidizing microbial communities from mesocosms in the Gulf of Mexico - GOM9D Gulf of Mexico (SPAdes) (version 2) | ecosystem: Environmental > Aquatic > Marine > Cold seeps...
CTAATCCGGTGACAATCACCACCAGCGATGAAAACGGTACGTTAATTATTAATGACTACAATGCTAATACGGGTATTGTGAGTTACAGCTATCAAGTCAGTGGCGCTAAAGATCACAGCAATGGCGATGTCATAGATAATATAACGCTTAACGTTACCGATGTTTTAGGGCTTAACAGCAGTGACTATCTTAGTATTTTAATCACTGATACGGCGCCACAAGCCATCGCCGATGCTCGTACCATTAATGAAAATGAAACCAATATCACAGGCAATGTCATTGATGGCGCCAATGCGACCCAAGATCAATTAGGAGCCGATATCACTCAGCTTATCGGCGTTAGCACTGGTACCACCCATAGTGCTATCACCGCTGGGGTTGATACCGCAATAAACGGTACCTACGGCACCCTAACGATCGACGAAAATGGTAATTACAGCTATGTGTTAAACCAAGCGGCCCAGCAGTTAAGTATCGGCGATCAGCCAACAGATGTCTTCAGCTATACCTTGCAAGACAGCGATGGCGATCAATCAACCACCCAATTAACATTTACGGTCAATGGTAGTGACGACGCCCCGCAAACCCATATTTCTTATGCTATCGGAGAAACAGATACTGCTGTAGCGATTAACTTAACCGGTGATGATGTTGATGGCACCGTGACCAGTTTCTCACTGACTAGCTTGCCAACAAACGGCATTTTATACACCGATGCTAGCCTGACCACACTTGTCAGCCTAACCGATGGCAGTGGCGATCCTATATATTACGATGCGACTAATCAAAGCCTGACCTTTTATTTTATGCCTGACAGTAACTGGAACGGTGATACCAATTTTCAATATAGTGCACGTGACAACAGCGGCTTAATCGATCAAAGCCCAGCTACAGCCAGCATCACCATTAGCGCAGAGCAGACCGTTTATGAAGCAGGATTAATTAATGGCACGTTAGCCGGCGATGTCGCGCATAATACCAGCGCCAGTGGTGTATTATTTAGTGGTATAAATTCAGTAACCGCCATCGAGTCAATAAACGGTATTAGCCCAGTAAACGGCGTGCTGACAGTCACCACATTGCAAGGCAATACTCTAACCGTCAATGCTGATGTTAACTCAGCCAACTTTGGCCACTACACCTACACCCTTAATAACCCGGTCAATCATTCTGTTGCTAATGGTCAAGATGTGTTTAACGAAACATTTAGCTATCAGCTCAGCCATAACGACAACTCTACTACTAGCGCGAATTTGACCGTTAACGTCCTTGATGACAGTCCTGTGATCGGCGAAGATCAAACGGTAGCGATAGAAATTGACACAATCAGCTCCAACTTAACCTTTATTCTTGACGCATCTGGCAGTATGTCCGATGCAGACATGACAGCGTCGGTCGACGCAGTTAAGGCGCTAATTACTCAATATCAAGAGTTTAGTGATGTGAACATAAATATTGTAATATTTAGGCACCCAAACAGCAGTAGAGATACGACAACCACTGGCTGGATTTCGGATTATCCTGCAAACTTAGATATTAGCCGCGGTGGTTCGACCGACATTGCGCTAGGCCTCAACACAGTAATGGGCGAAGTCTATGGCGCCAATAGCGGTTATCAACCGGCAACCCAAGATGCTATTTATTACTTTGGTGATGGTGGCGAGAACGTTAACGCCAGTAACTACACCAACACCCTGATCCAATGGCAAAGTTTTCTTGAAAGCGGCCCAGTCGATGCGCTATTTACTTATAGCATTAACAATTCGAATATTTCTTATCAAGAAAGCATTGCCAGAGTGACCGATGGCGCCCTTAATGCTCAAGGTGACCAAGGCCCGGTATATCGCCCTTTGGTTCATGTTGAGGACTTTGTTGATTTAACCGATGCGGTATTAGATGATCTTTTAACCACCTCTGGCGGTAACCTTTTCATTGATGGTAACGCTGATAGCTTAGTCGATTTTGGCGCCGATGGTGGTCATGTCGATACGATTACCATCAATGGTATCAGTTATACCTACGATCAAGACAACCCAACTCAAGAGTTCGCTGGTTTAGATGGCATCTACAGCGTCAATTTTGAGACCGGTAGCTATACTTACCGGGTGGAAACTAATGATTCGACCCGCGTCGATCACACAGATCAGCTACAAGTGGTCGTTGTTGACCGTGATGGCGACCAATCAACCCCGTTACAATTAACCTTTACCATCGAATTTTCACTAAATGAGTTAGCCCAACAAGTGACAACCATTAGCGATGCAACCACTGGTAATAGCGGTGAATTGACCTTTGATATTGTAATGAACGGAATAGCAGCCACGGCACAAAACTACAATATAGTAATAACCGACCTGCAAACCACCACAGCGGATTACGCCCAATTTACTTTTAGTGATGGCGTTACCCTCAATAACGACGGCACCATCACCGTGCCACCAGGCGTCTCAAGTTTTACCGCTCATCTGGCCATAACAGATGACAACGATCAAAACGTTGAAGCATTAACCCTTACTATTGGCGGTATTACAGCCACCGGCACTATAGATATCAGCCAAACCTGGAGTGAACAACGAGATCTTAAAAACGAATCATTTATTTCTGGTGGTGCAGACGATACCGTTGAGGTAATTGGTAATTATGATATTGAAGATAACGCCGTTGTTGAAACGGGCGCTGGCAATGACACAATTACGGTCGGAAAATCAATAAAAGATGATGCCCAAGTTGATACAGGCGCTGGCAACGACAGTATTACCCTGGGCGGCCTAATCAGCGGCGATATAAAAATCAATACTGGCAGTGGTAATGACAGCATTAGTATTACCTCTCAAATCACCCATAACGCTCAGATCCAAATGGGTACTGGCGACGATATCATTGATGTAGGCACCTTTATAGGTTCCAAGGTCAAGCTTGATACTGGCGCTGGCAACGATCAACTTATCGCGCATGAAATAAGAAGCCATGCAATCATTAAGATGGGCGCTGGCGATGATACTTTGGTCATTGACCGACTAAACTTCACTACAAATAGTACTACTGGTGAAATCGACATGGGCACCGGAGATGATACCCTAACTATTGATGGTCAATTTGCCAAAGCAACAAAAGCTATCAACCTCGGAGATGGCCAAGACACCTTAATACTTTCACAAATGTCATCGACTGATTTTGATTTTGGTTTAGGTGGCAGTTCAATTGTCACTGTTGCTAATGGCATTCAAAGTATTCACTTAACTCACCTGACTTCTACCGCAACAAATATTGTTGATCTAAAAATAACCAGTGCCGAAACTATATTTTTTGGCGGTGACAATAGCACTTATACCTACGATTGGGCTGCCCAAAAATACCTCTTAACCGCTGGCGGCACCACCAGCACGGCAACCGTTATCGATGGAATTATTGCCGGACTTGAATATACCACCTCGTCAGGAATTAGCGGCCTAACCACAGCACAAGGCGGCTTTGAATTTAACGCGGGTGACATCGTTAGTTTTAACATTGGCAAGGTCGAATTAGGTGATGTCGACATGGCTCAAATTAACGATGGTCAGGTGTTTTTACAAGACATTGCCCAAATAAACCGCCAAGACATGACTGACCAATATGTAGAAAATATGGCAGTGCTGTTGCAATCATTAGATGATAATAACGACGCTTACGATGGCATCGTCATAACCCAAGGCATGCATCACGCTTTTTCAGATGCCAACTTCGACCTAGCAACGATTAGCGAGCAAGAGTTAGCGGCGATTATTTTTGACCAAACTGGTCGCCAGGCGATTGATGAAAACGACGCGATGACTCATGTTGGCGACATGTTAGCCGAATATGCCGACATAAAAGTCGATGATATATCCGCAAGCAGTGACAATGCAGAAATATTTAAATGGTTAGGTGAAACCAGCTCAACGACGAGCCCAACCACCGCCTATATCAGCGACTTTGATGCCGCACAAGGTGACAAACTCGACTTAACCGACGTATTATCGGTTAATAATGACGGAAGTTTAACCCAATATTTAGCGATAAATTTTGACAACGGTGATACCACGCTCGCAATCCATGCTGGTGATGAAAGCTCACCAATCGCTCAAGTGATGGTATTAGAAGACGTTGACTTAAGCCAATACGCAAGCGACGGTTCCAGCTTAATTAACGGTTTACTCAATCATTGCGATGGGCCTTTAATCATCAGCTCTGCGGCCGACGACCGCTTGATTGGCCTTGATGACGATCTGAGCAATGGCTTTATTGACTAAAAATAAGAACTTTCGCTGTGGCAAATACTAGCTAGCCACAGCGAAAATCACCGCAACGCAACAAAGTTATCTCTGCGCGCAATAAAAGAATTTATTACTTAGCTCAATAAATATGCTATTTTGATTGCTATTCTCTTGTGCCAACATCATGATTATATAAAGGAACTATATATTCAGTGCTTACTTCATCTGCAAAATTAGATCAGTGGACAATTAATCCTGCCCAACAGGTTAGTGATGATCCGCTGCTTGATAGCATTGTGTTATTAAGTGAGCATTTTGGTAACCCCTGCTCGGCCCAAGCGCTCGCCGCGGGCTTGCCCTTTGATGGCAACATTTTATCGCCAGAACTATTACCACAAGCAGCAGCAAGAGCAGGACTAAGCGCAAAATTAACCCGTAAGGGGCTTAATGAGTTTCCCGCAATGTTATTGCCCTGCATTTTATTACTAAAGGGGCAAAAAGCCTGCGTCCTCCACCAAATCAACAATAAAACCAATCAAGCGACGGTGTCTTTACCTGAAACTGGCGGCCAAGAGCTATTAACCCTTGCTCAGCTAGAATCTAGCTATGCGGGTTATGCCTTCTTGATCAAACAGCAATATCGTGGTGATCTTGATTTTGATGTTCATGTCAACGATGCTTCTGAGCATTGGTTATTGCAACACATTAAGCAATCAGCCTCTATTTACCGCGATGTAATTATTGCTTCAATTTTGATTAATATTTTTGCCTTGGTTTCACCGTTATTTGTAATGAACATTTACGACAAGGTAGTGCCTAATCTCGCCTTTGAGTCATTGTGGGTGCTCGCTATCGGCGCTGGCATTGCCTACCTTTTTGATTTTATTTTAAAACAACTTAGAGGTTACCTGATTGATGTCGCTGGCAAGAAAGTGGATATCCAGGTGTCAGCAAAACTATTTTCAAAAGTAGTTGGCATTCCTTTGGAAAAACGCGCCCCAAGTATTGGCGGCATGGCGCGCCAATTAAGTGAATTTGATAGTGTCCGTGACTTTTTATCTTCCGCGACTATTACTGCCTTGGTCGATTTACCCTTTGCCGCCTTATTTATGTGCATTATTTATCTCGTTGCCGGCGATTTAGTACTGTTTCCTATTGTCGCCACGGTGATCATTCTTGGCTACACCTTTTTAATGCAACCTAAGTTGCGGGCCGCGATAGAAGAAACCAATAAATTTTCGGGCTTGCGCCATGGTCACTTAATTGAGTGCTTAAGCTCGCTTGAATCGATCAAAGCCAACGGCGCCGAAGGTGTGATTCAAAACGCCTGGCAGCAAATGATCGGCCATACCTCAAATTGGCAACTCAAGTCGAAAGTAATTACCAACTCGGTCACTAATGTTGCCAGCTTTGTTGTGCAAGTCACGGTGATTGGGGTTGTCGTTATGGGGGTATATCGGGTCTCTGAAAATCTCATCTCGATGGGCGGTATTATTGCCGCCGTTATGCTGTCGAGCCGAGCGATTTCGCCGATGGCAAAACTCGCCTCATTGCTGACTCGCTCAAATCAAACAATTAGCGCGCTCAGACAACTTAATAGTTTAATGGATCAACAAGGTGAGTTTGAAAACAAAGCGCATTTAGTCGGCCGCAGCAAACTAGCAGGGCGAATAGATGCCGAACATTTAGGCTTTACCTATCCTGAGTGTGAAAAACCAGCCTTGTATCCGATGTCTATCGCAATCAAGCCTGGCGAAAAAATTGCGATCATCGGTCGTAATGGCTCAGGAAAAACGACCCTAGCCAAGGTATTACTGGGACTTTATCAACCTACCGCAGGCAATTTACGCTTTGATGGCCTCAACCACCAGCAAATACACCCAAGCAATTTACGCCAGAACTTTGGTTATTTACCGCAAGATATCACCTTATTTCACGGCTCTATTCGCGATAATATCTTATTCGGTACCCGCCAAGTCACTGAATATCAACTAATCCGCGCGGTGCAATTGTCAGGTGTCAGTTTATTTACCGATCAAGACAGCGAAGGGTTAGATCAACAAGTGGGTGAAGGCGGCAAGGCACTATCTCGTGGTCAACGTCAATCAATTGCTTTGGCCCGCGCGACTCTTAATGATCCGGCTATTTTACTGTTAGACGAGCCAACGGCAAGCTTAGATGCCCGTGCTGAAAAACTATTTATCAACTCAATTTCAGCCACAGTCAAAGATCGCACCATGATATTAATTACCCATAAAATGCACCTACTGAGCTTAGTTGACCGGGTTATTGTGTTAGACCGCGGCCGAGTAATTGCAGATGGCACAAAAGATGTAGTATTACAGCAGTTGAAAAGTGGCCAACTTAATACCGAGGTGGCTTCATGAAAGTAACCCAACAAGATATCGCCATGGCCGACGATGTCTACGGCGCTTTAATGACCGAAGTACCGAGTCTGCATCGCTTAACCATTTGGGCACTGGGTGGGCTTATTTTAAGTTTTATTACGTGGTCGTATTTTTCGTCGCTAGAACAGGTGACAACCGGACAAGGTAAAATAATTCCCTCTTCGCAAATTCAAATTATTCAAAGCTTAGACGGCGGGGTTTTACAAAAGTTATTTGTTCAAGAAGGCATGCAGGTCAAACAAGGTCAAGCCTTAGCGCGCATTGACGACACGCGTTTTCGATCTGATTTTGCCCAACAAAAACAAGAAGTGGATAGTTTAAGAGCGAATATAATTCGACTACGAGCTGAGCTTTCAAGCATTCTCGTTGGTGAGGCCAGTGACTGGCAGTTACAGATAGCCATTACCAAGAAAACATTGGTCTATCCTGAAGATCTCAACCTAAAATCTCCAGCGCTGGTCAAGCGCCAACAGAACGAATACGATGGCCGATTAGATAGCATCATTAATCAAGTTGCGATTCAAGAACGACAAATTTCACAACGAATTCAAGATGTAACAGAATTAGGTTCTAAAATAAGCACCTTAAAAACTAGCTACCATTTAGCCTCAAAAGAATTGAAATTAACCCGGCCACTGGCGAAGAAGAATATTGTCCCTAAAATTGAATTACTTAAACTCGAACGCAGTGTTAATGATATTAGAGGAGAATTAAGCGCAGTGCGTTTGTTAAAGCCCAAACTGCAAGCATCGGTCGAAGAAAGTATCTTGCAACGCCGTGATACCGTCTTGGTTTATCGTACCGAAGCCAGAGCACAACTTAATGAGTTGCAAAGTAATTTATCTAACATCACTGAAGCACAGGTCGGGGTCAAAGACAAAGTAACCAAAGCATTAATTACCTCCCCAGTTATCGGAACTATCAAAACAATCCACATTAATACCTTAGGCGGTGTTGTACAGCCAGGGCAAACGATCATTGAAATAGTACCGACCGATGATATGTTACTCGTTGAAGCAAAAATAAAACCACGCGATATCGGATTTATTTATCCCGGATTACCAGCGGTGGTAAAAATAACCGCATATGACTTTGCTCGGTATGGCGGCCTGACCGGCGAAGTTGAGCACATCAGTGCCGACACCACCCAAGATGATGATGGCACGAGTTATTATTTAATTCGGGTCAGAACAGACGCCTCGAGCATTAAAAATAAAGCCAATGAAGACATGAGTATTATACCGGGCATGATGACCAGCGTTGATGTCATCACCGGCAAACGAACTATTTTAGAATACATCCTAAACCCAATATTACGAGCGAAACAAGCCGCATTACGCGAGCGATAAACGCCATAAATTTGAACAAACAGTAAGACAGATGGAGCGATCATGGACGATGTAAGATTTTTCAAGCAAAGTAAATTATCAGTTGGGCTTTGGTGCTTAAGCACCCTATTAACCACCAATGTCGCGGCGCAAAGCCTAGAGCAAGCCGTCGCACAAGCATTAGATACTCACCCTGATATTCGGCAATCATTCGCTAAATTCAAAAGTTTCGAACAACAAGTAGAGATCGCCTCAGCGGCCTATTTACCGACCATCGATCTCAACGCTGGTTATGGTTATGAATACACCAATACCCCGAGCAGTCGTCGTAGCGCCTCAGGAGCAGGTGACGATACCACCGACTTAATGCGTGGTGAATTTGGCTTGAGCTTACGACAAATATTATTTGATGGCATGCGGACCAGTAACGATGTTGATCGCACGATGTTCGAGGCACACGCCGAGCAATTAACGCTGTTAAGTACCGCTGAAGATTTGGCACTGTCGGTTGCTAAAACTTATCTACATTATTTAAAAACAGAGCAGTTATTAAGTCTGTCTGACAAAAATGTTACGGATCACCGCGCTATTTATGAGCAAATAAAAGAACGTACTGATTCTGGTTTTGGCAGCGTCGCTGACTTATCTCAAGTATCAGGTCGCTTAGCCCGTGCTCAATCTAATAATGTTGCAGCTCGCAATAATTTTAACGACGCCGCCAGCCAGTTTAAACGCCTAACTAATACCGCGGCCGATGACTTAATCATTCCGGTTCCAGATGCCGATATGTTACCAACCAGTTTAGAGTCCGGCCTTAACCAAGCACTGGAAAACCACCTAGTCATTAGATCAGCGGCGCAAGATATTAACGCCGCCCAGTCGTATAAAAAGGTCATTAACGCCGATTATTACCCACAACTTAGCTTTGAATTGAGCGCCAACGCTAATAATGATACCCGTGGTGAAGATGGCTCAGGGGTTGGCGGCCATGACAATGATTTCACCGCCATGATAAGGCTTAATTATAACCTCTACGCTGGCGGTAAAACTCGCGCGCAAGAACGCGACGCCGCTTATAAAATAACCCAAGCTCATGAAATTAATATTCGCGCGCATCGTCAAGTAACCGAAGGCTTTGAACTTGCTTGGAATGCTTATGAAATGTTGGGCTCACAGCTCAATTTCATTAAGCAACATGTGATCTCAGCCAAGGAGACTCAGCGCTATTACGAACAACAATTTAATCTTGGTCAACGCAGCCTGCTTGATTTACTCGATACCGAAAATGAATTATTTCAAGCACGTCAAGATTACTTAGCCAGCCAGTTTAGCGAGCTCGATGCCAAATATCGCTTGCTTAATGCCACGGGAGTCTTGCTCGATTCATTTCGAATTACGCGATCAAGCACTTGGCAAGGAGAGCATAATTACCCCCGAGGAGATGCGCAATGAGCCAAATTTCGCAACAAATCCAAGCGTTAATCATCGGCGTTACAGTGCTAGCAACCTCGGCCTGTGCCGATCTGAACTTAGCAAATATGGATAACATCGAACAACTACAAGAGCTCAGTGATCTTGATCACGATGGCGTGATCGGAGCCCGTGATAAATGCATTGAAACAGCGCTTGGTGCCCAGATTAATAACCTTGGCTGTAGCAACAGCCAAGCAACCAGCCAGCGTTTAATCCTAGATATAAAGTTTGCTAATCACTCCGCCATAATTCCCAGCGATGATTACCAACAAATAGAGCAAATTGCCCAGTTCTTGACTGACGATCCCGATAACAAAGTGTTAATCGAAGCACATACTAGCAAGCTCGGTTTGGCGACAGAAAATAAGCAGCTGTCACAGCAACGGGCACAAGCACTGGCAACGGTCTTGATTAATGACTTTGCTATTGACCCACAGCAAATATCAACCATAGGTTATGGCTTTGAGCAGTTAATGGTTAACGAAGATACAGCACAAGCTCATCAGGTTAATCGTCGTATTGTCGCGCAATTGAGCAAAACCGCGCAAGTTGACCAAATGATTTGGACAATTTATTCTGTTGACCAAATTGATTTTTAATCATCGCGGCGCGCTCTATTCTAGTCAAGTTCCATCAGATAAAAGGTAGCTATTACAATGGTTAATTTCGCCAGTATCGATCAATGCCCAATAGTGCTGCTCATAAACAAAAATCAGCACCAGCAAGAAATGGAGTGATGACCTCATGACCTTATTTAAACAAATTTATGCCTTGCTGTTTGGCTTGCTGTTATTAGTGATGCTCTGCTTAGTCTTTTTTCAATTTAGCCAAACCCGTAACTTTATGAATAATCAGATGACATCTGATCTTAACAATACCAGTACATCGTTGGGGTTAATACTACAGCCTCATTTAGAAACGGGTGATCAAATCGGTGCTAAAAAGTTGATTAGTGTTATTTCCAAAGGTGGTTTTTATCGCCAAGTGACCTTAACTTGGCATACCGATAATCAGCAACATATATGGCGAAATTCAGTCACGATACACGGTGTGCCGCAATGGTTCGGTGCGCTTGAATTATTTGGTGATCTGACAAAAACAATAACGATAAGCTCTGGTCAGGTTCAACTGGCAACGCTAAAAGTCGAGGCTCACCCAGCCTTAGCTTATCAGGAGCTATGGCGCATTATGAGCATGGCTTTAATCGTGTTAGCGATATTGCTGGTACTGGTGATAGTGATATTACACGTCAGATTAAAACAAATATTAATGCCGCTATATCGCATTAGCGAATACGCCAAAGCTATTGCTAAGCAAAAATTTACCCAACAATTAATCATGCCAAAAACCACGGAGTTAAAAGAGGTCGTCACGGCGATTAATACCATATCAGATCAACTCAAAAACGTGTTTGTTACCCTCGACGATGAAGTTAATAAATTGAAACTGATCAATTTAACCGACAGGGTTTCTGGCTTGCCAAACCGACAGCACCTGTCGGGCCAAATCACCAGCTGGCTAGCAGATCCCGGGTATGGCGGACTGATCCTTGCTAAATTTGATTGGTTAGATGAAATTCATAGTAAATATGGCTATCAGGTGCGCGATGAAACCATTAAAGTACTGTCAAAACGGCTGCAAAGCGAATTACTAGCGCAAGCCGATTGTGTCATTGCCCGAATTGCCAATACCGAGTTTGCTTTCTTAGTCACCAAAGGCGATCGCCATCAACTCGAGACTTATCTGCAGTCACTGATACGCCTAATTAATCAAGAAATGTCAAAAGCAGGCTGCGAGCCCAATCAGGGATTTGCACTGGGGGTTAGTGAGCGAGCGCTTGGCACAACCTTGGCTGATATCTTATCTCAATCAGACAACGCGCTGCAGCAAGCAATTCAAGAGCACCGAATTAGCCATTGGTTCGATGCGCAGCGCCAGCAACAAAAATACAGCAAAGAACAATGGCGAGAGATATTGGTCACCGCCATTAGTCAAAAACAATTTTTATTGCAATGGCAACCTATTTCCCATATCGACTCTAACGAAGTCATTCAACGTGAAATATACTGCCACTTAAATATCGAGGGTGAACGCATAAGTGCGAGCCAATTTGTGCCCTATATTGAATTGTTTTCGTTAGGTCATAATCTTGATCAGTGTTTATTAGAAATAATAGTGCAGCAAAACGTGGTGAAAATGTGTTACGAACCTTTAGCCATTAATTTAACGCATGACAGCATTAACAACCCACAATTTCATCAATGGCTCGCTAAATTTTTAAGAAAATTACCTCAAGCACATGCGCTTCATTTTGAATTACCAGAATCGGCAGTCAACAGTAGCTTGAGTCAATGTCAGATATTATGTGAAGTGATTAGAGATAACGGCGCTAAATTTGGCATCGACCACTGTGGCCGGCAAATGGACTCACTGACTTATCTGCAACAATTAAAACCACATTATGTAAAATTAGATCAAGCTTTTGCTTTCTACGAAAGATCTGAACATAACAATGAACTGTGTCGCGCGTTAATCAATGTGCTAAAAGGGTTAAATATTGAAGTCATTGCAACAGCAATCGAAGACAGCGACCAGCTGACTAATTTTCAAAGCTTACGGGTTGATGGCGTTCAAGGTTTTATTGCTCCACCGCAAGACATTAGCACGATAGTGGTATAAGTGATCATGAAACCTTAGGGCTAAAAGTTATCACCAATACGGCGTATATTGAGTTCACTAAAAGGCTCATTCGATTTCGCGGGCTGATAACGCAGCCATTGATTCCGGCCACTAAATTTGGCTTGCTCAAGCGCCTCAGTAGCGTGATCGATTAACAGAGATAACGTTTGGTCGACATTGGAATACTGCTCGCAGTGCTCCAAAGTCCACCCAATTGAGCAACTGACAATAATCTTTTGCCGATCGATCATGATGCCATCGAGGCATTGATGTATCTTTATAATCAAATCGGTTAATTGTTCAGTATCTAAGCTACGAGTGCAGGCAATAAACGAATCACCGCTATGGCGAATAACAATGCCGTCGTCACTGACTAAACATTTAATTTTACTGGCAAATGCTTGCAATAAAATATCACCAAAGTCATGACTAAAGCTGTTGTTAACCGCGCTCATGAAATCTATATTAATGTAAACAACCCCAAATGGTCGCTCGCTACTCTCACTATTTTCAAGCATAGTTTTAGCTAAACTAAAGCCGTAATCAGCATTATACAGTTGAGTCAACTCATCAAAATTGCTGCGCTCGACCGTGGTCATCGTTTTACTTCGCCGATAAAAAGTAAAGCAATAAAATGAGATTGATAAAACAAGTAATGCACAAACGACGATTAAAATATTGGTTAGCTCCTCAATTTTGATCATCAGCTTGATATTATTGTGCTCGATTTTATTAATAACTTTAGATTGTTGATTGATTTTATTGTCAAAACGCATTTGTAAGTAAGCTTGATTAAGCTTGCTGGTATTACCATTAACATCCGATGCTGCGGCTAAGAATTTTTTAAAATAGACCATCGCTTGTGGCCAATCCCCTGAGTTTTCAAACAACATCGCTTTAAGTCGATAACCTAACATTAACTCACTCAGCACATTCAATTGTTCAACGTCACTAAAAACTTTAGTCATTATTTTGCCGGCATTAACAAAGTCATTCTCTAATATATAGGCTTCAACCAATAACAAACTGGCAAAGTTAATGCTCAATTTAAAATGTTGCTGCTGGAAAAGCGCAATGGCCTGCGTCAGTAGCTGTCGCTGCTGAGTATAATTTTGGTGTTCACGATACCAATAAGACAGATTGACATACGAATTAGCTAAGGCGGTTGGCTCTTTAGCATCGGTACAAAACTCGATAGATTGCGACGCATAACTCTTGGCTTTATCGTATTCTTTAGAGTTGATGTAAATATTGGTTATTGAGCGCAATGCATAACACATCATCTGAGCAGAGCTCCCCTGACGAGCAATCGACAAAGCCCGCCGAGCAAAGCCTAAAGCCAGAGCATATGCCTTTGCTTTGGTATATAAATTAGTCGCGAGGGTCAATGTTTTAAACTGCTGATGCCGGGAGATAGCCAGCCGTGGATATTGATCCAAACGATGTAAATATGAAAAGGCTTGACCATAATTTTCTAATATATCAGCAATATGCGCCCGAAAATAAGTGGCCCTTATCATGGTGCTAGTATTGGGTTGCTGCCCCATCAGCTGCGCGAGAATGGCATCAGCTTGTTCAAATTCAGTTTCTAAAATCAGTTGATTAGCTTGTAACAGCATTAAACGATGGCGTTGTAATTGGTCAAGCGGCTTAGCCATGTTTGAAATGGTCGTTAATAATTGTTCCATTTCTGCCATGTTGGTATTGATGCTCAATTCTGCCTGATCGAGCATTTGGTCAATCGTTCGGGTTTGTTGAACCCTAGTCTCTGATGTCACTTCAACTAGTTCACCTTGACTAAAGGCAAATGAAGGAAATGAAAAAGTCAGCACTAAAGATCCGATGATCTTTAGCAGAAAAATAATTTTCGATATTGCCATTAAACCCTAGCCATTATGCTACATCCGAATTTTTATTAACGCAGGAAATACCAATTATGATTGGTGTTGGTTTTATAGCCAATCATTAAACAACAGGCTTGATTGACAGCAAATTAATATAACGGCTATGGTAACGTAGCCGCCACAAAAAGGATAGTATTGGCGACAAAACAAACGCTTATTATCGGATAGAATCTTTAATATCTGCTGCTATTTTTCCCAGGGCGTCATGGTATTTAGATCGGACAAGTCATATGGCGTTATTTGGTATACATAATAATTTAACCAGTTATTGATCATAAGATTAGCGTGGCCACTCCAACGCCCCAACGGTGTGTTACTCGGGTTATCATCGGGGTAATATCCACTGGGGATCTCGGGTTCAATCCCGGCAATAATATCGCGCTGGTATTCGTCATTTAACGTCGTTACGCTGTATTCGGGGTGACCTAATACAAACAAGTTTCTTCGGTCTTTACTTACCACGATATAAGCGCCGGCGTCACTTGAGTCAGCCAGTATTTCGAGATCAGGATGCGCAGCTAATTGCTCAACATCCATTTGGGCAAAGCGCGAATGCGGCACCCAAAATTCATCATCAAAGCCTCGCAACAACGGATCATGAATTTTGCGGCGATGATGGAGAAATACCCCGGCTATTTTTTCTTTTCTGACAAAACGCTTAAGCCCATATAAATGATAAAATGCGGCATGAGCTGCCCAGCATAAGAACAACGTTGATGTAACGTGCCGCTGTGACCAATCAAATATTTGTTTAACCTGCTGCCAATAGCTGACATCGTCAAAATCCATTTTACCAAGCGGCGCGCCGGTAATAATTAAGCCATCAAAATTGGTGTTTTTTATTTGTTCAAAATTGCGGTAAAAAGAATCCATGTGATCTTGCGGGGTATTTTTTGATTCTTTGTTATGGATCCGAAGAAACTCGACATCAACCTGCAGTGGATTATTTGACAGCAAACGCAATATTTGCGTTTCAGTCTCTATTTTATTGGGCATTAAATTAAGCAACAGCACTTTCATTGGGCGTATTTGCTGAGTATTGGCGCGGCTTTCGCTCATCACAAAAATATTCTCACCACGCAAGATCTCAACCGCAGGCAATCTATCAGGCAGGTTAATTGGCATAATATTCTACTTAATATTCAAAAACAATGATTACAATTTACAACAAAGACATCTAGACGTCTACAACAATCTATCTAAACATCGCCGCCATTATTGCTCAAGCGCTTTACCTGATACATTGATTATGCCCGTTCGTTACATTTTATTGAAAAAATAAACTTGTTAACACCAAGGTCCCCATCGAGATGGCAACAATAGATGGCTTTTTAAACTGCGGTAATTGCAAGGTAATCACCACACCACTAATCACACTAAACGCCAAACTAAAACCAAACATTATCGAAAACAGCTTAAAAAGATCACCGGCATAACCCTTATGAATAATCAGCAGCTGCTTTAAGAAGTCATGTTCGTTAACAATAAGTTTTGCGGTGTTTTTATCATCAGTGGGGATTAAATTAACCGCTTGATCATGACCATAGCAATCGTGATTGGTAGAACAAAACAGCGCGTTTAAAAACGCCACCAACCGCTTTAAAAGCGCATTTTGCTATTTTTCGTTAATAACGAATTCCCAAATTATCAAACAAATTTTTATTCAAAACCAATAGCTAATCAATCATTAGCGCTGAAAATATACTTGCTCACGGCCAAATAATCGGGTTAAATAACAACATAATTGCTTGATTTCTGCTCGTTTTGTACTAGCACAGACCAAAGCAACTTAACGCACTGTGTAACAGAAAGTTACGTTTATATTATGGATGCTATAGGTGTAAGATATTTATGTTGAATACGTTTTTTAAGGCTCGAACCGTCTTTTGTTTATTGGCTTTAACCGGTGCCGAGCTACATGCTATGTCGCTTGAGCAAGGAATGAGTCAAGTATTATCGTCGAACCCGGTGGTACAAGAACGACTTAGTAACTATCGCGCCACAGTCCAAGATCTACAAATTTCACAATCGGGTTACCGACCAAAATTAGACTTGGTTTCTAGTCACGGCAGAGCTAGAACCAACTCCCGGGTCACCAATTTCAACCAAGAATCTTACAATTTTTATGAAAGCTCATTAATCTTAAGTCAGAATCTTTTCACTGGCTTAGCCACCAAAAATCAAATAGCTTTTCAAGAGCAACGCATTCTTGCCTCAGCCAATAATTACATTGAAAAAGTCAACGACATTAGTTTCAGCTTTGTTAACGTTTATTTACAGGTATTGCGTAATCAAGAACTATTAACCATTGCGGCTGACAATGTCGCTAACCATAAGGATATTTTCACCAAAGTTGACACCCTTTATGAAAGTGGCCAAACGACCTTATCCGAAGTTGAAAAAATTCAATCATCATTAGCATTGGCACAGGCCAACATGGTGGTGCAAGAGAATAACCTGATGGATGCCCAATTTAATTTGCGCCGTGTGTTAGGCACAGTCGTGGCACTTGATTCATTCGTTAAGCCATCATTTAACGTCTCTTTGCCTGACAATTTAGAGCAAGCAGTCGATTTAGCGATTAAAAATAATCCTTCAATATTGACCAGTAATCACAATATTAGCGCCAACCAATTCCTCCACCGAGAACGAAAACACACTTATTACCCCCAGGTTGATTTGCAGCTTAGCCAGAGCATCAGCGACAATAGTGGTTACTACAGTGAAAAGTATGGCGGGCGTGTTAACGAAACTCGCGCAGCAGTTGTGTTTAGCTGGAACTTGTATAACGGTGGCGCCGATAAAGCTGAAGTACAAAAACAAGTGAGCAAAATAAACCAAGAGCACCAAATCCGCGATGATTTACAGCGTCAGGTGGTTGAAGGCATGCAACTAAGCTGGTCGGCTTATACCATGCTCGACAAACAATTACAGCGCTTGGTTGAGTATCGAGATTTCAGTGAAAGCACCTTGCAAAATTATGAAGATGAATATGATTTTGGCCGCCGCACCCTGCTCGATTTATTAGCGGCGCAAAGTGACTTTAATTCAGCAAAATCCGAAATTGTCACCGGTCAATACAATAAATTATTCGCAAAATATCGGATCCACGATGCCATGGGCACTATGGTGGTTTCAGTTTTAGGCAATGTTGATCTTTATTTAAATGCAGTTGGCTTAGCCAATCAAAAGCCTGAGATGACATTAGACAAGTTACCACCACACGAGACTCTGTCCGAATAAGAACAGCCAGAACAAGCACGGTCGGAATAAAAATGGCCCGAAATAAACAGCACGGATTAGGACGATAGATAGGTTATGGATAACCACACCACGCAGATATTTGAACGTAATGCCTTACTCAATATTTTAGTGCTGTTTTGCAGTGTCTATCATCACCCGTGCTCAGCAGAAACATTAACCGCCGGTTTGCCGACCATGCCTGGCGACGATGTGCCGCTGTTGTTTTCAATCGAACAAGCGCAAGGATTGTTCTCGCGCGCTGCTAGTCGAGCCGGTTTGACCAGCGCGTTGGTTAACCGACCGCTCGCCCAATTTTCGGTACTGCAATTACCGGTTATTTTATTATTAAAAGATCAGCAAACCTGCATTCTCGATACTATTAGTGAGGACAGGACCAAAGCTAAAATAATACAGAGCAATGGTGGCCAGACCAATGGCGATGCCAGCGAACAGTGGCTCGACCTTGAGGTGTTGCAATCGCAATACCTTGGTTATGCATTTTTACTCAAACAACAAGTCAATTACGACCAACAGCAAGCAAAGACCCTTAATTTAAATCAACGTCACTGGTTTTGGAGCAGCCTAAACTATTCCAAAAACATCTATCGTGATGTTCTATTTGCCTCGTTACTGATTAACCTGTTTGTATTGGCTACCCCGCTATTTACCATGAATGTATATGATCGGGTGATCCCAAATAATGCGATGGAAACCTTGCAGATATTTGCGATTGGGGTGGTCATGGTCTATTTACTCGATACCTTTTTAAAATTCACTCGCACCCATTTATTAGAGACTGCGGCAAAGAAAAGTGATGTCATTATGTCGTCGCTGTTATTTGAAAAAGTGCTCGGACTCAAAATGGCCAATATGCCACGCTCGGTAGGTGCCTTTGCCAGCAACCTCAAAGACTTTGATTCCATTCGTTCATTTTTAACCAATGCCACCATGACGGCCTTAATCGACTTGCCTTTTGCTTTGTTGTTTTTAGGGGTCATTTTTTATCTCGGCGGCGTTATCGTGCTAGTGCCGCTGACAATTATGATTATGATCTTAATTTATGCGCTAGCGATGCGAAAACCACTGCACCGCCAAATTGCCAGTAGCCATCAGGCGGCCGCCAAAAAGAACGCGGTATTAATCGAGTCATTACAAAACATTGAAACCATAAAAACTCAGGCTACACAGGGCCAAACGCAATGGTTGTGGGAACAAGCCTGTGGCGAAATAGCACTTAAAAGTAAAAAATCGCGCTTAATGGCGGCCTCGGTCTCAACGGTGACCGCCTTTTTAGTACAGCTCAATACCGTGTGCATAATTATTAGCGGGGTTTTGCTGATCCAAGACTTTTCTTTAACCATGGGTGGCTTAATCGCGACCATGATCCTGTCTTCACGCTGCGTTGCACCGATGGGGCAAGCAGCGACGTTAATAAGTACCTATGAAGATGCTAAGGCTTCTTATGTATTGCTTAACGAGATGATGAAATTGCCGTCTGAGCGACCGCCAGAGCAAGCCTTTGTTCAACTGCCAAAGATCCGTGGCAAGATTGAATTTAGAGACGTTAGCTTTAGTTATCCCAACTGTGAACAGCAAGCGTTAAAAAATGTCTCATTTGTGATTGAACCGGGCGAGCACGTTGCGGTTATCGGTCGTATTGGCTCAGGTAAAAGCACAATTGAAAAGTTATTACTTAAATTATATCAGGTCGACAGCGGCAGCATTTTAATTGACGACATTGAGATAAACCAACTCGATCCCGCGCAATTACGCGGTAATATCGGCTATGTCCCCCAAGATATTCAATTATTTCAAGGCAGCTTAAAATCCAACATCATTGGTCGCTCAAGCCATGTTAGCGATCGTCGATTACTTGAGGCCGCAAGCCTTAGTGGCGTTAGTGAGTTTGCGCAAAATCATCCCAAAGGTTTCCAAATGCCGATTGAGGAACGCGGCGGCGGCCTATCAGGCGGGCAACGCCAATGCATCGGCATTGCTCGGGCATTTTTAATCGACAACCCTATTATGTTACTCGACGAACCCACCAGCAATATGGATCAAACGAGCGAGTCTGCCCTCTTAAGTAACTTAACCCCACGACTGCATGGTAAAACAACGATATTAGTGACCCATAAAATGAATTTACTCGATTTGTGTCAACGCGTTATTGTGATGCAGCATGGTCAGGTGTATCTCAATGGCCCAAAAGCGCAAGTGCTCAATCAACTGCTAAACCTCAATAGTAATACCGGCACCAATACCATTAACAAGAGCAGTAACGAGGCTAGCCATGTCGCGAATTAACAAATCGCAATATAACGAACAAGATCTGGCGTTTATGCAGAGCTTAAGCGGTGCCGTGCTCGAAAACTCTCCGCGCTGGACTCGCCCGGTATTATTTTTTTGGATCACGACTGTCGGACTAGCCATCTTGTGGGCCTCGTTTGCCCAAATTGATGAAATTGCCCGTGGCCAAGGAAAAATAGTCACCAGCGGTGACAACCAAATTATTCAAAATCTCGAAGGCGGCATTATCGAACAGGTATTGGTTGCGCAAGGTGACATAGTTAAAGCCGGTCAGGTTTTACTAAAAATAGACAATCAAAAATCACAATCGGTACTGGCCGACAACGCCATAAATTCGATGGAGCTTGAGGCAAAACTACTCCGCCTAACCGCAGAGGCCAACGCGCAAGACTTTAGGATCCCAGCTCAGGTCAGCCCTCAGCTAGCACCGTTGATAGCACGAGAGCAAAGTTTATATCAGACCAATCTAGCGCAACTTAATGCGCAACAAGAAGTATTGCAGCAGCAGTTGAGCCAACGAATAAACGAGCAAAAGTCTGCCAAGGTTCTTACTAAAAGTTTAAGAGGCTCATTGCGATTAATCCGCAAAGAAGTCACCATGACCGAGCCTGCCGTAATTAAAGGAGTCAAACCACGGGTCGATTTTCTAAAATTGCAACGCGAAGCCAACACAATCGCCCAAAGTTACAACTCGGTCCAAGTTTCCTTGCCGCGCTTGCAGTCGGCAATCGATGAAGCCAAGAGTAAATTGCAAAGCCTGCACTTGCAGGCTCAAAGTAAAGCCAAGCAACAACTCAATGAAGCCGCCGCCAAATTAGAACGTATTCAGGCCAGCAACATCGCGCTAACCGACCAAGTGAACCGTACACTAGTGCGAGCGCCAACCAATGGCATTATTCAAGCGTTATATGTCAATACCATTGGCGGCGTGGTTAAACCCGGTGCCGACTTAATTGAGTTAGTACCTAGTGATGATGTACTGTGGGTTGAAGCCAAGCTAAAACCCGCCGATATCGCCTTTATTTACCCCGGCCAAAAAGCCATCGTCAAATTCACCGCTTACGACTTTGCCATTTATGGTGGGCTCGAAGGCGAAGTGGTTAAAATTAGTGCCGACACCTTAACCGATCGCCAGCAAAACACCTTTTATACCGTGCATTTAAAAACCCAAAAAGGGTTTTTAGGCAGCGCCCAACAACCGCTAAAGATCATGCCAGGCATGGTAACAAGCATCGACATCATAACCGGTAAAAAAACCGTTTTAGATTATATTTTAAAACCAATACTACGAGCCAAATACTATACCTTCAGCGAAAGGTAACGCCGTAATATTTGAGCGCTTTTAATAACATTTAACGATTAATAAAAATCTGCGGGCACAACGAACAAGTTACCGTAATAAGGAGCGAGCATGGAAAGCCGAATTTTTGGACACATTACCCAACTTGTTGGCAATGTCATTGCGCGTGACTCGCAGGGCAATGAAAGAGAATTAATGCTTGGCGATGCCATCTACTTTGGCGAGCAAGTGATCTGTCTTGACGAAAATAGCGAAGTTGTAGTCAGCGTCGAGGGTTATGATCAAGAGATTAACTTAGCCGGCAACGAAACCAAGCTGTTCGATGCCGCATTGCGTGATGCTGATTTTCTAATCACCGATGTAGAGTCAGATGACGCAGAAGAAGATGAAAGCGAAGATGAAGACGATATTGAAGCACCCAGCGCCGGTGACGAAGATATTGACGACGAAACTGAAGGTTCCGCCCAATTTTCGGACCGTAACGCCAACCAAACAGATATTAACAGCGGTTTACGAGATGCTAACTTTAGCCAACACCAACCTGAAGTTGAATATCAGCCAGACGGCGACTCAGATCAATTACGCAGCCATGGTTCTTTTGCGATCAACCAAACGCCTAATACTATCACCGCTGATAATTCGACCTTTACCGATCCCAGCCCTGATATTGTAAAACCACCGACCATTCCAGACATCATCAAGCCTCAACCACCAGTGGTGATTGCCAACCCAACAACTCCAGAGCCCGATGCTCCGCCAGTTGTGCCAACAGCACCAGTAATAATCAACAGCCTGCCCGTTGCAGTGGCTGATCTCGCACAAATAACCGAAGACGCTCAGCCCAACGTCGTTAGCGGCAATGTCTTTAACAACGACAGCCTTGAACAAAATGAGCAACCGCAACCCGTTACCGATGTCAACGGTCAAGGCGTTGGCACCGTCGTTACGGGGCAATTTGGCTCAATTATCATCAATAGTAACGGTAGCTATAACTACAGCCTTAACAATGACGACTTACGGGTTCAGCAATTAATTGACGGTGAAACGCTTAGTGATGTCTTTAGCTACACCATTACTGACAGCACTGGCGATACAGCCACCGCCACCCTCACTGTCACCATTAATGGCGCCAATGATGGCGTAACCTTAACCTTCGGCGATAACGATCCCGACAGTAATAACGCCACCGAACGAGTCGACGAAGCAGGTTTAGCCGCTGGCAGTAACCCCGGTGGCAGTACCAGCACCAACAGCAGTTTTAGCTTGCAAGCCCAAGATGGTTTAAATCACATTACGATTGCCGGACAACAAATAAGCCTTAGCCAACTGGAAGCGCTGGCGCAAACCAATGTCACTATATTGACCAACGAAGGCACTCTCACGCTAAACGGCTATGACATTGCCGCCGATGGCACTGCCACGGTGAGCTACCAATACCAGTTAACAGAAAATGTCGATCACACCAATGGCCCAGTTAATGACTCAATTTCTATTACCGTTACCGATCGCAATAACGACAGCACGACCGGCAACCTTAATATTGCAATAACCGACGATCGACCCCAAGCCGTTGCCGATACCAATAACATTCAAGAAAAATCCACCAGCATTGGCGGCAATGTATTATCTAACGATATACTCGGTGCTGACTCGAATAATTCACCAGTCAGTGGTCTGGTAGCAGGCACAACAACCAATAATATCACCGATAATATAACCGGCAGCACCCCAGCGACAGTGAGCGGTCAGTACGGCAGTTTAGTAATGAATGCCGATGGCAGTTACACCTACAACTTAAATAATAGTAATCTCGATGTGCAGAAATTGAGCACCAATGGCACACTCGAAGACACCTTTAGCTATACCATTACCGATAGTGATGGCAACCAAAGCACCACGACATTAAGCATTACGATTAACGGCGTTGATAACCCAGTAACGCTGGTTATTGCCGATAATGTTGGCGGTGCCGGTGGCGACCAACAACAGGTATTTGAATCAGGCCTAACGATTAGCTCGGCCCCAGACGATAATATGCCAGCGCATGTCACAAGCCGTTTATCATTTGAAACCCCAGACGCTGTAGCCAGTATTACGATTGGTAATACCGTCATAACTGCAATTCAACTGAATGCTTTGGCCAATAATACGGGTGCCAATATCACCATTGAAACCGACAAAGGTGTCTTAACTTTCACTGATGCCTCACTTTCAGCGCTCGGACCCAATACCATCCATTACACCTATCAATTAAATGACGCCCAAGATCATAGCAACGGCAATGTTGATGATGTATTTAACATCACCGTTACCGATGGTGATGGCAGTACCCAATCTGGCACCTTAACTATCGCTATCGTTGATGATGCGCCAATTACCACTTTAGATAGCGCAACAATTACCGAAGACCATAATACCGTTGATGGTAACGTCTTTACCAATGACCAGATTGGTGCAGACAGCGTAACCTTACCAATTACCAGTGTCAGCACTGGTTTGAGTGATAGCCCTGTGGGAGCTGCCAATATCGGGCAAGCGCTTAACGGCAACTATGGTTCATTAACTCTCAACAGTGACGGCAGTTACACCTACAGCCTAAATAATGATTTGCCAGCAGTGCAGGCACTAACACCTGCTGACAGCCTTGAAGATACATTTAGTTACACCATCACAGATCAAGATGGTGACACAGCCACAACCAGCCTAACTATCACGATTAATGGGGCTAACGATGGCGTTGAATTAACAATTATCGATAACGATCTAGGTGCCAACAACTCAACAGAACGCGTCTATGAAGCTGGTTTAAGCAATGGCAGTAATCCCGGCAACAGCGCCGCCACCAACAGCTCTTTTAGCCTAAAAGCCCTCGATGGTCTAGATTACATCACCATTGCTAATCAACAAGTGAGCCTAGCTCAACTTGAAACTTTAGCTCAAACCAATGTCACTCTCACCACCAGCAAAGGCGCCCTCACACTTAACGGTTATGACGCCGCAGCCGATGGCACCATTACCCTAAACTATCAATACCAGTTAACGGGTAATGTCACTCACGCTAACGACCCGGTTAATGACGAAATTTCAATAACCGTCACCGATCGCAATAACGACAGCACAACTGGCACTCTTACCATTGCGATAACCGACGATGCGCCACAAGCGACTGTCGACACTAATACTATTGAAGAAAAAACCGACAATATTAGTGGCAATGTTATTTCCAATAATATTTCCAATGATATTGTCGGTGCCGACAGCCATAACTCTCCGGTCAGTGGCGTGAAAGCTGGCACAACAACCAATAATATCACCGATAATATAACCGGCAGCACCCCAGCGACAGTGAACGGTCAGTACGGCAGCTTAGTGATGAACGCCGATGGCAGTTACACCTACAGCTTAGATAACAGCAATAGCAATGTGCAGCAACTGAGCACCAATGGCACACTCGAAGACACCTTTAGTTATACCATTACCGACAACGACGGCGATCAAAGCACCACCACACTCACCATTACGATTAACGGTGTTGATAACCCGGTGACTCTGGAGATTGACGATAATCTCGGCCCAATCGGCGGTGATAATCAGCAAGTTTTTGAGCGTGGCCTAGCTACTGGTTCTGCGCCTTTAGGCAATGACAAATCTACTGTCACCAGCAGTTTTTCGTTCAAAACCCCTGACACTTTACACAGTATCACCATCTATCAAACTGAAATAACCGCCGTGCAATTAGCCGCACTAGCAAACAATGACGTCACCAAAATCGATATCAGTACCGATAAAGGTGTGCTAACACTTAGTAGCGTCTCGCTTGCTGCGTTGGGCACTAATACCATCACTTACAGCTACCAATTAAATGACACCCAAGATCATAGCAATGGCACAGTCGGTGACGCCATAAACATCACCGTTACCGACGGGGATGCTGACGGTAACTCTAGTACCCAATCGGCTATTTTAACTATCGCTATCGTTGATGATGTGCCGATTGCCACTCTAGATAGCGCAACAATTACAGAAGACCATAATACCGTTGATGGTAACGTCTTTACCAATGACCAGATTGGTGCAGACAGCGTAACCTTACCAATTACCAGTGTCAGCACTGGTTTGAGTGATAGCCCTGTGGGAGCTGCCAATATCGGGCAAGCGCTTAACGGCAACTATGGTTCATTAACTCTCAACAGTGACGGCAGTTACACCTACAGCCTAAATAATGATTTGCCAGCAGTGCAGGCACTAACACCTGCTGACAGCCTTGAAGATACATTTAGTTACACCATCACAGATCAAGATGGTGACACAGCCACAACCAGCCTAACTATCACGATTAATGGGGCTAACGATGGCGTTGAATTAACAATTATCGATAACGATCTAGGTGCCAACAACTCAACAGAACGCGTCTATGAAGCTGGTTTAAGCAATGGCAGTAATCCCGGCAACAGCGCCGCCACCAACAGCTCTTTTAGCCTAAAAGCCCTCGATGGTCTAGATTACATCACCATTGCTAATCAACAAGTGAGCCTAGCTCAACTTGAAACTTTAGCTCAAACCAATGTCACTCTCACCACCAGCAAAGGCGCCCTCACACTTAACGGTTATGACGCCGCAGCCGATGGCACCATTACCCTAAACTATCAATACCAGTTAACGGGTAATGTCACTCACGCTAACGACCCGGTTAATGACGAAATTTCAATAACCGTCACCGATCGCAATAACGACAGCACAACTGGCACTCTTACCATTGCGATAACCGACGATGCGCCACAAGCGACTGTCGACACTAATACTATTGAAGAAAAAACCGACAATATTAGTGGCAATGTTATTTCCAATAATATTTCCAATGATATTGTCGGTGCCGACAGCCATAACTCTCCGGTCAGTGGCGTGAAAGCTGGCACAACAACCAATAATATCACCGATAATATAACCGGCAGCACCCCAGCGACAGTGAACGGTCAGTACGGCAGCTTAGTGATGAACGCCGATGGCAGTTACACCTACAGCTTAGATAACAGCAATAGCAATGTGCAGCAACTGAGCACCAATGGCACACTCGAAGACACCTTTAGTTATACCATTACCGACAACGACGGCGATCAAAGCACCACCACACTCACCATTACGATTAACGGTGTTGATAACCCGGTGACCCTGGAGATTGACGATAATCTCGGCCCAATCGGCGGTGATAATCAGCAAGTTTTTGAGAGTGGCCTAGCTAATGGCTCTGCGCCCAACGATATCAATAGCAATGGTAATAGCGATATTGTCAATGCTCAATTCTCGTTTAGTAGTCCCGACGGCTTAGATCAGATCTCGATCAACGGCACTAATATTACTCAAGCGCAGCTGGCCGATGCTAGCAATAACAATATCGTTATTACCACCACAATCGGCACATTAACCATTACTGGTGCAACAATCTCGGCGCTAGGTACTGGCCTCATCGATTACAGTTATCAACTCACCGCCGCGCAGGATCATAGTAGCGGTGCAATCACCGATCAGTTCTCGATAAACATCACCGATCTCGACGGCAGCACGGCCTTAGAACAATTACGTATTGCGATTGTCGACGATAGCCCGAGCGCCAATAACGATGCATTACGCACGGTGTTCGAGGGCCTAAAGACCATCACTGGCAACGTAATAGATAACACTGTCGATGATAGTGGTGATGACATCCTTAGCGCCGACAACACAACCTTGAGCTCATTTACCTATACCAACGACAATGGCGACCTTACCGCTGGTGTTTTGGGATCGCTCATGGATACCAAATTTGGTAGCCTAACCGTTAATGGCGACGGGTCATGGACCTACACTTCCGACGATTACCGAGACCACACATTGGTTAGCAATGGCAATGAGAGCTTTAAATACACCCTCACTGATCAAGATGGCGACACCAGCACCGCAACACAGGAATTCGACATCGTTGATGGCCCAGATTTTGAAAACAATCCGACCGTTATCCTGTATGAAGGCAGCCCAAAGGTAGATTTTTACGGTAGTGATAATTACAATAAGTCTGACAGCACTGTCGGGCTCGATACCACAGCGACGGCCGCTGATAAACTGCAAATAAGTGACGCGGGCATTAGCTCGTTTACCTTCAACAATATTACGACAATTATCCCCGCTGGTGGCTCCAACAACAGCGGAGATACTGACATGGGCAACCTAACTGTTAATTACAATGGCACATGGAGCTATACCGCACCGGCTAATTATAAACATGTTGATGCCAATGGCGTTAACAGCGCCGAGACACGCTTTAGCTATACCATCGCCAACGCTGACGGTGACAATGTTAACCAAGGTTACCAAACCATTATTATTGATGACACGATTGCAACCCTCAATCAGCCCGTAGCGGTAAGCGTCGAAGAACAATATTTAGTCACTGGCACCGATCCCAATGCCGCCGAGCGGACCAAAACAGGGACCTTCGATTTTTCTCGCCAGGCAGATACCGTTAACGTCACATTCGATAACATCCAGTCAACGTTCGATACATTAATCGGTCAGGGCTTGTCATCATTTTCCGAGCTATTGAGCTATCAGGTCTCGAAAGACGGCCATACATTAACCGCGATCGCCAATGGCAATGGCAACGATGTCTTTATTATTACCATTACCGATCCTATCGACGCTAGTGCTGTAGGCTACTCGGTTGAGTTTTTACGTGCCTTAGATCATGAAAACGCAGTGATTAACGGTAATGACGATATCGTGTTTGATTTTTCACTGAAGGTAACTGATGGCGATGGCGATATCGACAACAATACGTTTAGCTTAACGGTGATTGACGATAACGCCTCTAGTTTTTCAGTAACCGTCGATGAAGACAGTAACAATATCATTAATACCCATGCCAATGTTACGTTCGGTAATACCACCTTAACCAAGCCAACTCATGGCGCCGTAACTCTCGAATCAGACGGTACTATTAGCTATCAACCCGCTCATGACTTTAGTGGTAGTGACTCCTTTACCTATACCACCACCGTCGTTGGCTCACCTCCTAAGGTAACCACAATTAATGTCACCGTCACCCCCGTGGCAGATGCACCAATTAATTTAATCGATAGCGCTAGTTTGTCGACCGAGGAAGATACCTTAATTCCCTTAGGCTTAAATGCGCCAACACTCACCGACGATGACGATGACACGGGCAATAGCGACGACATGGATAATAGCGAGCTTTATGGCGTGATTACTTTAAGCGGCATCCCTGCGGGCGCAAAATTATTCAAGAGTACCGATCCCATAGACCCCACCATCCTCACCGAAATCTATAGCAGTACAGGGGCTGATATAACGATCGTATTAAATGGCGGCAGTCATATTGACGCCGTGAGTGGCATGTTAACGATGACGGTAGCTCAATACGAAAGTCTCCAGCTCAAACCACCGCTCGATAGTCACCACAATATTGAGATTGAAGTGAGCGTAGCCAGCTATGAAGTGGATGAGCTTGGCGTCCCTTTAGTGGGAGTTGATCCGGCAGTCACCACCGAAACTATCAATATCGATGTTCAGGCCGTTACTGATGACGTCAAGCTTGACAGCACCGAAACTGCAGTCACCCTCGATGAAGATCAAAGCATTGATCTTGCTGCGATCTTAACCGCCACTTATGGCGATAAAATCGATGGTTCTGAAACATTCAGTTATATCATATCTAACGTACCAGTAGGTTCAACATTAACAGTTAATGGGATTAACGCAATTGCAAACAGTGATGGTGTAGCCACCGTTACTTTTAACGGCGCTGCGACACCAACAATCTTATTTAAACCGCCAGAAAATTTTAGCGGTAATATAACAGGCATGACCATAACCCTTAAGGCCATTGATATCGATAATGATTCAACAGACGCCAACCCCCTTATTATTGAAGAGTTAGCACAAGTAACATTAAATCTCCATGTTGATCCACTGGCCAATGATGTCACACTAACAAGTGCCTCTGGGTTTGAAGATACTAACATTGCCTTTTTGGCAGGCTTAAATGATGGCGATGACAATAGTGACGGTGGTACAGATCACATTACCGAGATTACCATTGCGGGCATCGAAAAAGACCTTGAACTAACGACCTCTGGCGGCAACAGCCTTTACACCTCCCTTGCCGATGGCGGCAGCTTTACCATTGTAATAGGTACTACTAACAACCCACAAACAAACGATGCGTTTACCTTAGCTGAAGTTAAAGGACTATTACTAGATACTCACCGCGATCACAGCAGTCTCGATGTTAAGCTCGATATCACAGTAGAGTCTACCGACACCAATACCGTACTTGGTCCTACAGTCCCCTCTACCACCAACACCCTCTATACCGCAGCCAATGGCAACCCTTTCGTCATCCAGATTTCGCCTGTTTCAGAGGGTAAAACTAACAGTAACGGTGATGCTAATATCGATATTATTACTCAGGGAGACCGAGGCTATAATAGCGTTACCGAAGACGGTATCTGGACTAATTTAAATGATCCCTATAATGGTTCAGCTCTAAATGTCACCAACGAAGATGACATAACTAACGGTCTCGCCCCCTATCAATCAGAAAAGACCGAGATTAACTTTTCGAACGTGCCTGTCGGTTCAATGTTTCAATACACCCTTGGTGTTGACAACATTGTTCTGACCGTCGAAAATAAAGCCAGTGGCGTCGACATTCCATTGGACGCACTTAACACCGTGTGGTTTAAGCCAGCAGGTCAGTATTCCGGCGATATCGAAATTAAGATGGCGGTAAAAACCACTGATTACGATGAAGATACAGGTATTGCAGCCACCCCTGTATTCTCAACAGCAGACACCTTAACATTAACCGTTGTTCCTGTAGCCGACGCCGTCACTTTAGCAGTAAAACAAGCGATCGGTGATGAAGATGCCGGACGCAGTAACGGCAATAGCGCTGTCAATGCTACCGCTGACGATATAGATGCCCCTATCAATGGTATCGACCTTGATATCACCACCTCAAGTGATGACAAAGATGGCAGTGAAGTGTTTGAGCTCAAAATCGAAAAGATTCCAGACGACGCCAGCATCTATTACAACGGTGTACTCTTTAACAAAGATAGTGGCGCAGCAGGCGATTTAACGGCCGTTAACGATAGTGGCGTAACATGGACATTAACGGTCAGCAACTTTGATAACGCTGCGCTACTAAAATATATCCCAGCTCACAATAGCGACAGCAATACGACCCTAGATATCTCGGCGAGTTCGCAAGATGGCAGTTCAACAAACGCAGCCTCAAAAGTTCCGCTTGAGGTAATAGTCAACGCCATTGCTGATAACCCAACGGGTACATCTGTTAACGAATATGATGGAGCAGGTGATGCCTATAACGCCAGTTTTCCTGAGTATGGCCGTTATAACCTAATAACGACAGAAGCCATCGTGGAAGCAACGGTCGGCAATATCATCGACTTATCTGGCATTTATAAAAATTCAACCGCCGTAGCCTCGTACGATGATGGCTCAGAATCATTAACCATAGTGATCAGTGGCCTTGCTAACGAATTAGATCTGTTAGGCGCTCAATATCTTGGTGGGACAGGCACTGAACGCCGCTGGAGCATTGCTGCTAACGACATCAATTCACTTCAATTACAGATGGCTGAAAATTTCAGTGGTGATATACCGTTGACCGTCACCTATATTACGACGGAAAAATCAACCGAATTAAACGGCGACAGCAAAACCCACCCGACAGAAAACCTAATGTTACTGGTCAAACCCTCGGTTGAAGCTTCGGTCATCACCGAAACAACGGTTAAAGAAGATCAGCTCACCAGAGTGAATTTTGATGTGGTGCACCAAAATGGCGATACCGACGAAACAATCAACCGGATTAAAATAAATATCGCTGATCTTGCAGACGCTAATTTAACATTATATGTCGGTCAAAGCACCTCGCTTTCCTTAGTCGATGCCGCCAACGATTCTAATAACAAGGATGTCAAAATTCACTTTTCTGGCGAACATTACGAGTTACGTAATGGCAGCATCAATGACATTTATGTTTTAGGAGATGCCGACACCGCTGGTACTTACACCTTTGAGGTCGAATATCAAACCCTCGATTATGTTGATTACGACTCTAATATTTTGGACTCAGCCAACTTAATAAATCAAGACATACTGGGTGGTTATACCATTAACATAACGGCGGTAACCGATGCCATCGCCATTGCGGAAATCGCGCTTGACGGCGGGACCTCTGGCGACGTTTCAGGCTCAACGGTCACTATTGATAACAATACCACGGTAGCAGTAACCTTGCAGGTATCAGCCACCAACGACACCAATGATCACACCCCCAATGGCGCAGATTTCGATGGCTCCGAAGTCATCACGCAATTTATACTTGAGGGCGTGCCACAGGGTGTCACCGTAGAAAACGCACTCTATGCCGGTGACATTAATAACAACTCCAATACTGGTCTATGGTATTTACCAATTAATCAACAACTTGATAGTAATGGAGTAACTCATACCATTAACTTTATTGTCAATGGCAACACCAACAGCTTTGATAGCAGTACCATTAAAATTACCGCCTACAATCAAGACGGCAACCTAGGTGAGTTCGAAACAGCTACCTACGAGCTCACTCTAGAAAAAAGTGCAGATTATTCCGGCAGCCATATCGGAGGCTTTCCCGCTGATATTACAGAATTTTCATCCCCAGCAGCGCCTCTAAATATGTTAGAAGATCAAAGCATAACGCTTGATCAGTTACTAATAGCAACCGCGTCACAAGACGGTAATTTTTCAATCACTTTAACTAACGTCCCCCCTGGGACCCAAATAACGGGCGGCGGCGTACAATCGCACGAAAGCTTTTGGATCATTAACGGCACAGGCAACTCAACAGATATCGAGACCGCATTACAAGCCGTGACCATAACACCACCGGCGAATTTTAATAGTCACAATAATGACAGCGACAACTTCACGTTCAATGCCACCATGACGACTTATGATAGCAATAGCTACAATACCGCGACGCTAACGGTTACCCAACCCGTTTTCGCTATCACCGATCCCATCGTGATTGACGTAACAGGTGACGGTTCAACCAATGAAGACACCGTGCAAACGTTCAGTATTAACCTGAGTAACGACGCCGACGGTATTCATGCGGTGTTAGTCGATGATAAAGTCTATCTACAAATGACAGGAGCAGGCAGCACAGACGGTACGCTGTCTCTCGTCGATAATAACAACTACAGCATTGAACAGACCAATATGGGCATCCCCGCGCAATTATCGGCTGGGACTTATTATGTCGTCTCGGGCTCCGATTTTAATAGCCCGTTTGAGCTTAATTTTACCCCAGCTGTCAATCATCATGGCGCAGTAAAAATTGATGTGTTTGCAATTAGCCAAGAATCCCAAACCCACACGCTACACCCCACCGGCACCTTGCCGCTCAAAACCCAATTAAGCTATGAGTTTGAGGTTGAGTCGATACTAGACGGCGTGAAGCCTATTGTTACTACGGTTAATGGGGCTGAAGATATCAATGATAATCGGGTCCAGCTAAACTTCTCTACTCTAGCGGTTAATTCCGATCACCCGATCGATGACACAGAAATAATAATCGCAACTTTACTCAATAAAATACCGACTGATTTTCAGGTATTTTATCACGATGCCAGCGGATATGTGCTAGGCCAAAATAACGGTAATAATGGTTCAGGTTTCAATCAATGGAGCGTGCCAGTGAGTGCGGCGGTAGCGAATGAAGTCTATATTCAAGCACCCAAAAACTGGGCTGGCACCTTAACTGATTTGAAATTAACGACCATTAGCCAAGAGCCTAACGTCGCAGGTTACATTGCCAACGATACATTATTTACCCTCTCTATTGAGGCATCGGCTGACGAAATAAAGCTGTCTCCAACCAAAACATTTGGTGGTGAGGGCGAAGACATTGCGATTAATCTCAATGCTGCCATGACCGATATTGATGGCTCCGAAACCATGACGCTCACGTTAGAGCACCTAGGTCCAGATGCCACTTTTAAAGCAAACGGTATCGTTATCGACCAAGCAAACATCAGTTATACCGGTGATGTCTATACCATTAGCAACATAGCATTCGAAGACATTAATAATCTGAGCTTTATCCAGCAAAGCATGCCAGAGACTACGATTAATATTACGGTAAACACGGTTGATACCGGGGGCGTGAATAACGCCGGTAATGAAGAATCAAGCTCTTTTAAAGCCACCATCGGAGCCGCGAATTTAACGGCCGACAACGACCAATTACTGTATAACCCAGGCAGTAACATTGACGCACTAGGCGGCATCGATACTCTAGTGTTATTAAGTAGCCAAGGCATTAATTTTAATGGGCTTAGCGATACGATAGCCAACATTGAACAAATAGACTTAACGGCCAATGGCGCTCAGCAACTAACCAACCTATTGCTCAGTGACGTTTTAGCGCTGACCGATAATGATAAAGCCTTAACTATTTTAGGTGATGCAGCAGACAGCGTTTCGCTTAGCAATGCCACCGCAAAGAATTGGAGCAAAAGCGGCACCGACACAATAGACAGCAAAACATTCGATGTTTATACCAACAGTGGCGACTCAACTGTTAAGGTCAATATTCAACAAGATATTGAGCTGAACATTGTTTGACAGCCTGTTTTAACAGCTGATGACTCATCTACAAGGGTTACCTTTGATGAATAAAACAACGCGACGCGCTTGCGTGCTCGCCCTACTGTTAGCTTGGTTGCCGATGTTAGCCAACCCGGCGAAAAAGGCTGGGCCTGACTTTGTCAGTCAGGCCCAGTATAAAAGCTTTGCGAAAAAGTATAACGCTAAAGCTGTTAAGCGGCT
>Ga0209395_1001399_pt1 | contig 33774 bp, 30 predicted proteins | sample GOMGulsemesocosm_3_FD_184635 | JGI IMG/M metagenome (GOLD analysis project Ga0209395, IMG submission 184635) | Methane-oxidizing microbial communities from mesocosms in the Gulf of Mexico - GOM9D Gulf of Mexico (SPAdes) (version 2) | ecosystem: Environmental > Aquatic > Marine > Cold seeps...
TGCACTTGTGGATAACTCAATAGATAATAGCCATCAGAAAAATATTAGCCTAGTTACTACTGGAGTTTTGGTTGGATCATTCACCTTGGCAAAGATGCCTATCTGTTCTGCAAGAAGAATTGCCTGCCCAGCAATTTAGTATGTGGATCCGACCGTTACAATGTGTCATAAATGATAATGTTATGACATTATACGCACCTAATCGCTTTGTTTTAGATTGGGTTAGAGATAAATACGTAAATCGTATTAACGAACTTCTTACTATTAACGAATCGAACAATCCATTATTGCTTCGTTTTGATGTTGGTAGCAAACCTGTGGTAAATAACACGGTTGCTAATAATCCTGTTCCTCGAAGTTCGGCTGGTAACGAGTCAATGTTTGCCAAAGCAACTTCAGCTCCTAGAACTGCTGAACCTGAAAGTAATATCCCTAAAAAAACCAATGTAAGATTAAACTATACCTTTGATAATTTTGTTGAAGGTAAATCTAACCAGTTAGCAAGAGCGGCAGCATCTCAAGTTGCAGATAACCCTGGTACGGCATATAACCCATTGTTTATTTATGGTGGCACAGGTTTAGGTAAAACGCATTTACTCCATGCTGTAGGTAATGGGATTTTACTAAATAAGCCGAATGCTAAAATTGCTTATATGCATTCAGAGCGATTTGTACAAGATATGGTGAGAGCGTTACAAAATAATGCGATGGAAAAGTTCAAACAATACTATCGCAGTGTTGATGCCTTACTTATTGATGATATTCAATTTTTTGCTGGTAAAGAACGTACTCAAGAAGAATTCTTTCATACGTTTAATGCATTACTTGAAGGTAATCAACAGGTTATATTAACAAGTGACAGATATCCAAAAGAAATTAACGGTGTTGATGACAGATTGAAATCACGTTTTGGTTGGGGCTTAACGTTAGCAATTGAACCACCTGAGCTTGAAACACGTGTTGCAATATTAAAACGCAAAGCTGAAGAGAGTCAGATTAATTTAGCTGATGAAGTTGCTTTCTTTATTGCAAAACGTCTTCGTTCTAATGTTCGTGAGTTGGAAGGTGCTTTAAACCGTGTCATTGCCAATGCCAATTTTACTGGCCGAGCTATTACTATCGACTTTGTTCGTGAAGCATTACGAGATTTACTCGCCTTACAAGATAAATTAGTTACTATAGATAATATCCAACGAACAGTTGCGGAATACTATAAAATTAAAGTTGCAGATCTGTTATCAAAACGACGAAATAGATCTGTTGCTCGACCTCGCCAAATTGCCATGGCATTATCTAAAGAATTAACTAACCATAGTTTACCTGAAATTGGTGATGCATTTGGTGGCCGAGACCATACAACTGTTTTACATGCTTGTCGTAAGGTTAAATCTTTACGCGAAGAAACGCATGATATTAAAGAAGATTATTCAAACTTAATTAGAACACTTTCGTCTTAATTTTTAAAAATAAAAACACTAGCACTTAAGCAGGTACCAAAATGAAGTTTTCACTTAATAGGGAATTATTACTTAAACCATTATTATTGGTTTCTGGCGCAGTAGAGCGTAAGAGTACCTTGCCAATTTTGAGTAATATACTTTTTGAAGTCAGTGGTAATTCACTTACTTTGACCGCCACGGATTTAGAACTTGAGATGGTTGCTTATGCTGAGATTCAAAATCAAGGTGAAGATGGTAAAATTACCATTCCGGCTCGAAAATTATTAGATATATGTAAAAGTCTTCCGGACAGTTCTTTGATTTCATTTGAGGTCATCGATGAAACCATTAAGCTATCTTCAGGACGAAGTCGATATTCACTTTCTACCTTACCTGCAGCCGATTTTCCAAATATTGAAGAATGGAAGGGCGATGTTGAGTTTCAACTATTAAAATCTGAATTTTTACGTTTAATTGAAAGTACTCACTTTTCGATGGCAAACCAAGACGTACGTTATTACTTAAACGGTATGTCTATAGAAAGTGAAGGTAATGAAATTAGATCTGTTGCCACAGATGGACATCGCCTGGCAATTTGTAAAATATCGAATGAATCTTTAGCTCTACCTGCGAGACAAGTTATTGTTCCCCGTAAAGGAATATTGGAAATAATTCGTCTACTTGCTCCTGTAGATGAATCTGTACAAGTATTTTTGGGCTCTAATCATATTCGTATCATTGATAGTGAGTTTTCTTTTACTAGTAAGTTAGTCGATGGCCGTTTTCCTGATTACCGACGCGTATTACCAAGAAATGGCGATAAGATTTTTGAAACGAATAAAGACGCACTACGCCAGGTTTTATCTAGGGCTTCTATTTTATCTAATGAAAAATTCAAAGGTGTTCGTCTTAATTTTTCTGATACAAATTTGAAAATTACAGCTAACAACCCAGAGCAAGAACAGGCAGAGGAAGAAATTGAGATTAACTTTCCTTATGGTGATTTAGAAATTGGTTTTAACGTAAGTTATGTACTTGATGTATTAAGTGCCATCAAAGATGAGAATGTTAAATTTACTCTAGCAGATGCTAACAGTAGTGTCGTGATAGAAGGCAGTAACAGTGGCGAAGCGCTTTATGTTGTTATGCCTATGCGTTTATAGATTGTTGTTAATAGGTATGTGTTTTACTGATGAGTGTTGCTAGGCTTACAACGTATAATTTCAGAAATTTATCATCTGTTGGTATTGATTTACATCCCAACTTAAATTTTTTTGTTGGTGATAACGGTAGTGGAAAAAGCAGTTTACTTGAAGCTATATTTTTCTTAGGTCACGGAAAATCATTCCGAACGAGTAAAGTAGAGCATCTTGCCTGTTACGATACAGATAACTTTGTCGTTAGTATTAAAGATGTAAATGACTTACAACTAGGCTTGAGTAAGAATTTAGATACGGGTATTACGCTCATTAAAATCAATGGTGAGCGCCATGCTCGTTTATCTGAATTAGCTAAAAATATTGCTGTGCAAATTGTTACTCCTGAAAGTTTTAAGCTTTTTTTTGGTGGACCAAAAGAGCGTCGTCGCTTTGTTGAGTTAGGTATGTTTCACGTGAAACATGATTCATCTAAGCAGTGGCGCGAATTTAATAGAGTGCTCAAGCAACGTAATGCTTGTATAAGACGAAACTTAGATAAAGCTACATTTGAATATTGGACCGGACTTTTTTGCCAGCTTTCTGAAGAAGTTGCAGAAGTAAGGTCCCAATATGTATCAAATTTAATAGCTGAGTTACCTTCTTGGTTAGAGCTTTTATTACCTAATATTGCTAATAAAGTTACTGTTCAATATTTACAGGGATGGCCACAAAAAAAGTGTTTAATTGATGCTCTAAATGATAACTACGAAAGGGAACAAGCATTTGGTTATAGTATTTATGGGGCACATAAATTTGATGTTAAATTTCTCATTGCAAAGCAACCACTAGAAAGTCAGCTTTCAAGGGGACAACAAAAGTTGTTTTTACTGGCATTAACATTTGCACAAGCTAAATTGATTGCAAGAGTTAATCGAGTAAAACCAATTTTACTTATTGATGATATAGGTGCAGAGCTAGATAGTAATTCTAGACAATCTTTGTCGAACGCTTTAAGTATTTTGGATTGCCAAGTTGTTATAACGGCAATAGAAGAAGGTGTATTACAACCTTTTATTGATGACTCTACTGTTATTAATGAAGAGCGTAGTAATAAAGCAAAATATCATATGTTTCACGTGAAACATGGTGGTATATTACCTGTGAATAATTCAGTAATGATTGAGTAGGCTAAAACTATGACAGTAGAAAATGAATATAGCTCGTCCAGTATTAAAGTACTAAAAGGACTAGATGCAGTACGTAAAAGACCTGGTATGTATATTGGTGACACGGATGATGGCACTGGTTTACATCATATGGTTTTTGAGGTTTTAGATAACTCAATTGATGAAGCACTAGCAGGACACTGTACTGAAATGGTAGTTACTATTCATTTAGATGGCTCTGTATCAGTTACCGATAACGGACGAGGCATTCCAACTGAATTGCATCCTGAAGAAGGAGTATCTGCAGCTGAAGTTATTATGACAGTACTGCATGCCGGTGGTAAATTTGGTGGTGAAGACTCAGGCTACAAAGTTTCTGGTGGTCTACATGGTGTTGGTATCTCTGTTGTTAATGCTTTAAGTGAAAAACTTAAACTAAATATCCGTCGAGATGGTAAATTATATGAACAATTTTACCATATTGGTGTACCAGAAGCGCCACTTGCTGAAGTTGGTAAAAGTGATAAAACAGGAACAGAAGTTCGCTTCTGGCCAAGTTCAGACACCTTCACCGATGTATTATTCCATTACGATATTCTTGTTAAACGTATCCGTGAATTATCATTTCTAAACTCTGGTATATCCATTAAGTTAGTAGATGAACGTGGCGAAGGTCGAGAGGATCACTTCAAATATGATGGTGGTATTCAAGCATTCGTAGATTATTTAAATACCAATAAAACGCCAGTTAATAATGAAATATTTTATTTCGATTTAGAGCGAGAAGATGGGATTATTGTTGAAGTTGCTATGCAATGGAACGATGGCTTCCAAGAAGGCATTTATTGTTTTACCAATAACATCCCACAAAAGGATGGCGGTACGCATTTAAGTGGTTTTAGAACAGCACTTACTAGAACCCTAAATTCTTATATGGCAAAAGAAGGCCTAAATAAGTCTAAGAAAGGTGGCACAACAGAAACGAATGCTACGGGTGATGATGCTCGTGAAGGTTTAACTGCGGTTATATCTGTTAAAGTACCTGATCCAAAGTTCTCATCACAAACAAAAGATAAACTTGTATCATCAGAAGTCAAAACAGCTGTTGAACAAGCTATGGGTGAAAAGCTAGGTGAATACCTGTTAGAAAACCCGACCATAGCACGCACAATTATTATGAAGATAGTTGATGCTGCTAGAGCGCGTGAAGCAGCTCGTAAAGCTCGTGAAATGACTCGCCGTAAGGGTGTTTTAGATATTGCCGGTTTACCTGGTAAACTAGCAGATTGTCAGGAAAAAGATCCTGCTTTATCTGAAATATATATTGTGGAAGGGGACTCTGCTGGTGGTTCAGCCAAGCAGGGGCGTAACCGTAAAAACCAAGCTATATTACCATTGAAAGGTAAAATCCTAAACGTTGAAAAAGCACGTTTTGATAAGATGATATCTTCTCAAGAGGTTGGCACGTTAATTACCGCACTAGGTTGTGGTATTGGTCGTGATGAATATAACCCAGAGAAACTTCGTTATCATAGCATCATTATTATGACTGATGCCGATGTCGATGGTTCACACATACGTACATTATTACTAACGTTCTTCTATCGTCAAATGCCTGAGATTATGGAACGTGGTCATATATTCATTGCTCAACCGCCGCTTTATAAAGTGAAAAAAGGTAAGCAAGAACGTTACATAAAAGACGATGAAGGCCTAACTGAATACTTAACAACATTAGCGCTAGATCATGCCGAAATTCATGTAAATGAAGAAGCTCCGGCAATTTCAGGTGCTGGTTTAGAGCAACTAGTTAATCAATATCGAAATACTATGGATATTGTTAAACGTCTATCTAGACAAATCCCAACTGATATATTAGAAAAAATGATTTATAGCGGTACTATCGCTGCAGAAGATTTTACCGATGAAGCCAAAGTAGATGTTTGGGCAAAGAATTTAATTACTCAACTTGAAAATCAAGATGGAAATGGTTCAATCTATAAAATTGAAGTGAAACATAATATTGAACGTAATACTTATTTCCCTAACTTTATTGTTAGAAAGCATGGTATCGATACTGAATACCCTTGTAGCTATGAGTTTTTACAGTCTAAAGAATTCGCTGCAATCATGTCATTAAATAAAGCAATTAATGGCATGATGGAAGATGGAGCTTATGTTAAACGTGGTGAAAAAGTTAACCCTATAGCAAGTTTTGAAGAAGCACTAGACTGGTTAATGGCTGAATCAAAACGTGGTCAGTATATACAACGTTATAAAGGGCTAGGGGAGATGAACCCTGAGCAGTTATGGGAAACAACTATGGATCCTGATACGCGTCGTATGTTACAAGTAACAATTGAAGATGCTATTGCAGCTGACCAATTGTTTACCACCTTAATGGGTGACCATGTAGAACCGCGTAGAAACTTTATAGAAGACAATGCCTTAAATGTATCTAACCTAGACGTATAATCGTTAGTATCTGAAAATAGAATGCCCGGTCTTCATATCCGGGCATTTTTGTAGGATAAATACTCTAAAAACGGTATAATTAAAATAGAACAACCAAGTACTGGCAAACAACCTTTGCTCAGTTAACCATGACAAAAAGTGAATTTGAACACCATGACAACTTACAATAGTAAAACTTTTCAAGGCTTAATATTGCAACTGCAAGATTATTGGTCACGTCAAGGTTGTGTAATAGTACAACCTCTTGATTTAGAAGTTGGGGCAGGTACATTCCACCCAATGACTTTCTTACGCTCAATTGGTCCTGAGCCTATTAGTAGTGCTTATGTACAACCATGTCGTCGTCCAACGGATGGTCGTTATGGTGAAAATCCGAATCGCTTGCAGCACTATTATCAATTCCAAGTAATGTTAAAACCATCACCTATAAACATTCAGGAGCTTTATCTTAATTCATTAAAAGAATTAGGCGTAGATCCACTTGTTCATGATATTCGTTTTGTTGAAGACAACTGGGAATCACCTACATTAGGTGCTTGGGGTTTAGGTTGGGAAATTTGGCTAAACGGCATGGAAATTTCTCAGTTTACTTATTTCCAACAAGTAGGTGGCTTAGAGTGTACTCCTGTTACAGGTGAGATTACTTACGGATTAGAACGTCTAGCTATGTATATCCAAAATGTGGATAGCATTTATGACCTAGTTTGGACTGATGGACCATTAGGCACTGTTTATTACCGAGATATTTTTCATCAAAATGAAGTTGAGCAATCTACTTATAATTTTGAGCATGCCGATGTAGATGCATTGTTTAAGCAGTTTGACCAATGTGAAAAAGATAGTCAAAAATTGATTGAAGCTAATTTACCTTTACCAGCTTATGAGCAAGTAATGAAGGCATCACATGCTTTTAACTTACTTGATGCTCGTCATGCAATATCAGTTACTGAGCGTCAACGTTATATTTTACGTGTACGTACGTTATCTAAAGCTGTTGCTGAAGCCTATTACCAAAAGCGTGAAGAGCTTGGTTTCCCGCTATGTAAGAACAATGAAATTATTGCTAAAGGAGATAAATAATGACAACTGAAACACTCCTTATTGAGCTTGGTACAGAAGAGTTACCACCAAAAACATTAAAAACGCTAGCAACTGCATTTTATGACAATATAAAAAGCCAACTTGATAGCCATGATTTAGCATATAGCGAAATTAAATGGTTTGCTACACCTCGCCGTTTAGCAGTGCAAGTTTTTGATTTAGTTGGAAAACAACAAGACAAAACCGTAGAAAAACGTGGTCCTGCATTGAACGTTGCTTTTGATGAAGCCGGGAATGCCAGCAAGGCCGCACAAGGTTGGGCAAGATCTAATGGTATTGATGTTGAGCAAGCAGAGCGCTTAGTAACAGACAAAGGCGAGTGGTTACTTCACCGTGCTATCGTAGCTGGGAAAAGTATCACTGAATTAGTTCCTGCCATGGTAACTACAGCACTGAATAAATTGCCTATTGCTAAACCTATGCGTTGGGGTGCTGAACGCACTCAGTTCATTCGCCCAGTGCATACGCTTACTATGCTTTTTGGTAGTGATATTATTGCTGGTGAAGCTCTTGGTGTGAGTTCAAGTAACCAAGTACAAGGTCACCGCTTTCATCATGAAGGTTTAGTAACTCTTAATCACGCTAACGATTACCAAGCTGAACTAACAAAAGCTTATGTTGAAGTTGATTTCAATGAAAGACAGAAAAAAATTGTTGCGCAAATAAAACAAGTTGCCAATAACATTGATGCTGTTGCTTTAATTGATGAAGAATTACTTAATGAAGTAACGGCATTAGTTGAATGGCCAGTTACCTTAGTAGGGACTTTTGATGAAGACTTTTTAAATGTTCCAGCAGAGCCGTTAATATACTCGATGAAAGATCATCAAAAGTACTTCCCGGTAACAGACAAAGAAGGTCAGTTGGTTAACAAATTTATTTTTGTGACTAATATTGAATCTAAAGACCCCAATGCTGTGATCTTTGGAAATGAAAAAGTTATTCGTCCACGACTAGCTGATGCAGAGTTCTTCTTTAAAACAGATAAAAAGCAAAGCTTAGAATCTAGACTTACTAGCCTTGAATCAGTTTTATTTCAAAAGCAGTTAGGTACATTAAAAGCAAAGTCTGAGCGCATTGCCACTTTGTCTCAGTTTATTGCTGAACAATTAAATGAAAATGCACGAGATGCATATCGTGCAGGTTTACTCAGTAAAACAGACCTAATGTCAGATATGGTATTAGAGTTCCCACAAGTGCAGGGCACTATGGGTAAGTACTACGCATTACATGACGGTGAAAATGAAAATATAGCACAAGCATTGGAAGATCAGTATCGTCCACGTTTTGCAGGTGATTCTTTACCTGAAGCTAATATTGGTTGTGCAGTAGCTATTAGTGACAAGATTGATAGCTTAGTGGGTATCTTTGGTATTAATCAAGCGCCTAAGGGCGATAAAGACCCCTTTGCACTACGAAGAGCTGCTATCGGTAGCATTCGTATCATCATTGAGAAACAGCTTGATCTAGACCTCTCTACATTAATTAATAAAAGTATCGAATTGTTTGGCGACAAGCTAGTTAATGAAAATACTGCTAACGATGTACTTGATTTCATCATGGGTCGTTTCCGTGCCTTCTATCAGGAGCAGGGAATTAGTGTTGATGTTATACAAGCTGTATTGGCTAAAAAACCAAGTGCACCACTTGATTTCGAAAAACGTATTAAAGCGGTTACCTTTTTTGGTGAATTACCTGAAGCGGCAACACTTGCAGCAGCCAATAAACGTGTAGGTAATATATTAGCTAAATTTGATGGTGAGCTTTATCAAACATTTAATGCTGACTTAGCAACTGAGCAGGCAGAACGTGATTTGGCAGATCTCTATCAAGAAATTAACTTGAAAGTTTCACCATTAATGGCGGATAAAGATTACCAAGCCGCGCTAACTGAATTAGCTCAACTTAAGGCACCGATAGATACCTTTTTTGATAATGTCATGGTAATGAGTGATGATGAAGCCGTTAAAATTAACCGCTTAACTTTACTTAATCAAATTAGAAATACTTTCTTTGCTATCGCAGATATATCTGTTTTACAGTAAATAATAAAACAGCGCTAAAATAAAAAGGTCATGGCAACATGGCCTTTTTTTATGCCTAAAATTTGATGATAAAAACTTTAATAAATGAAGAGTAAAATTTGAGCTAGATCAACAACAGCAGCACAAATAGGCGTAAGGTGAATGTAAGCATTTATATAAATATAGATGGATTAATAAGGAACTGCTTATGCCTAGCAAAGAGATAACTATATTATTAAAAAATAAAAAAGCGCAGTTAACAAAGCGAATTGCGGCTATAGAGGCTGACTTTCATAAGGGTAGATCTCAAGATTTTTCGGAACAGGCTACGGAAACAGAGAATGATGGTGTGCTTGATGAAATACATCATGAAGCAAAAGTAGAGCTAGATCTTGTTAATTCTGCACTGCAGCGAATAACAACAGGCTTATATGGTCATTGTATAGAGTGTGACGAGCCAATTAACCCCGATAGGTTGTCGGCCTTACCTTATACAACTAAATGTATCCAATGTGCGCTATAAACAGTTATGAAAATAACCTCAGGAGAAAATAATGACAATAGAAAGACATGACTTACACCACGAATTTCCAGAGCTAACTGATGAAATACATCACTTAAAAATGAACGATAATCACTTTGCTAGATTATTCCGTGAATATCATGAAGTTGACCATGAAGTTCATCGGATAGAACAGGGGGTTGAGAACACAAGTGATGAATACTTAGAGGGCAGAAAAAAGCAAAGGTTAAACCTTAAGGACGAGCTGTTTTCTATGTTGAAGAAAGTCAAAGTTACAGCATAAATAGATTTCAATTAACTATTCAGTGTCAATCAAAGAGCAGGATTTTACTGGAAATTTAAATTTCTCAAACTCTCTGAAAAAGATATATTGATTAGTAATGGGTATATACAGCTAATCCCCAAACGCTATTGAAGGTTGGGGATTTTTACAAAAATATCACTAAATTCCATAAATATCTTTGAAGAAGCGGTTTGAGCGTGGCATATAGTAATTTTCATAGTTTACAGAAAATGCGATTGCCGTTGCTTTACCGCGCAATTCATTATGAGGTACAAACCCATAAACGCGAGAGTCTGCACTATGTCGTCGGTTATCACCTAATACTAAATAATGCCCTTGGGGAACGGTGACCGGAGCAAAATTACTGAGCCTATCACTTGCTGTATTATCAATGTTTATATGGTGCACAATGTCACCTAACGTTTCGATCGAAGAGTCTTTAGTTGATGATTTATAAGGAAGTGTTTTACCGTTTACTTGGATAATTTCATCGTTCATTGCAACCACATCACCGGGTAAACCAATTACGCGTTTAATTAATCTCATATCAGCCGCTTGTGATTCAAAAACAATAATCTCACCTCGTTGTGGAGTATCAAGGGAGGCTAATGTTACCTCTGTAAATGGGAGGCGTAAATCATAAGCCATTTTGTTGACTACAACCCTATCGCCTTCTTGAATGGTAGGTTTCATAGAGCCCGTAGGGACCGTATACCAATCAGCAACCGCGCTGCGAAATACCGACATTAACAAGATAAAAATAATAAATTGTTTATTGGTTTGTAAAAGAGAAATGAGTTTGTTATTACTAGATTTTTTCATAAGGTATTGCTCCATAGGTAATAGCAATTACTTGCTGCTAATCATCAGGCAATATAATAATAAAAAAGTTCCAGCTAGACATACCTGGTTACAACTTGATAAAAGAAACTCGAGGTATCAACTAACTTTTTTTAATAACATATAAAAAGGGAAGTGTTTCTGTTTGTTTAGCTAAGAGCTCATGTTCCATGAAACGACAAAAGCTTGGGATATCTCTTGCTGTCGATGGGTCATCACATTTGATTAACAAGGTTTCGCCACTGGCTATTTTTCTAATATTCATACGAACCATCATTACAGGCTCTGGACAGCGGAGACCTATGGCATCAAGGGTATGATCTGTTTGTTGAAAAATTGTAGTAGGCATAACATGAATAATAAGAAGTTAATGTATAAATAATTATACCTTATTGAAGTATTTCAGCATAAGAAATAAAGCGAGAATAACGTTTAAATAAATAGCTTCAGCTATACTAAAGTTAAATATAATCTCTCCAGAAATTTAATTATCAATTCCCGAGGCGCTAGTGAAAAGTATATTTAAAGTTCTATTGCTGTCCGCTTTTTCACTGGCATCAATTGATTTCTCGCATGCAAGTAATAGCCTGCAAATAAAAACTGATGTTGGTCAGCAAAGAACATTTTTAAAAGCTGAGAAACTATTAGCACGAAGTCATTCCCAGCAGTATAAAAATCTTTATAACCAATTGTATTATTACCCTCTACAGCCTTACTTAGACCAACGTCGCCTTATGGATACCATGCAGTTGTCATCTGCAGGTGAAATAGCGACTTTTCTTGATAAGTATCAACACAGCCCTTTAGATTGGCCATTACGCAAGGCTTGGTTAAAATATTTGGCTAAAAAAAAGAAAGGGTCTCTATTTCTGGAGTTTTATCAAAAAACCAGTAATACAGTGTTGCAGTGTCAAAAACTAAGTTTTTCATTAGAAGCAGGATTACCCCCAAGCGTGGTATTACCTCAAGTGACTAAGCTTTGGTTGGTTGGAAAATCATTGGATAAAGTCTGCGATCCAATAATTAAAAAGTGGCAACAAGCAGGATATAGAACGAATGAAATTATATGGCAACGTATCGCGCTATCGGCGGATGGTGGAAAACATACGCTTATTCCTTACTTAACTAAATCATTACCAAAAGAGCAACAATATTTAGGACGATTATGGCATCAGGTGAGGCGTGATCCAGCAACAGTAACCAAACAATATAAATTTATTAAAAAATCAGAAAGAGAAAGTCAGATATACACTTACGGTATTAAGCGTTTAATTTGGCGTGATCCTAATAGAGCTTTGATTAGTTATGCAAAGGCTCAAAAAACGTTTAACTTCTCTCAAGCACAACAGCAACAAATAACAGAAAAGTTTGCCGTGGCTTTAGCAAGTAAAAATCATCAACAGGCGAGAGTTTGGCTGGAAAAATTAGATCCGATAAATGTAGACCGTAATATTATGCAATGGCAATTAACAGAGGCATTAAAATTACAAGATTGGCAAAGGGTATTGAAAGAGCTGGCTACAATGCCTTCAAAATATAAGACTGATCTACAGTGGCAGTATTGGTATGCCAGAGCACTGATTGCCACGAATGATTTAGAGCGTGGGCAAGATGTAATGATAGAATTATCAAATAAGCGTCATTATTATGGTTTTTTGGCTGCTAGTTATCTAGAAGCCCCTGTTAGTTTGGAAAATAGTCCTTTAGCTATCAGTAGTCAGGAAAAAAATGCAATTTTGTTATATCCCTCAGCTAAGCGAGCATTTGAGTTTTATTACTTAGGCCGCTTGATCGATGCTAGAAGAGAGTGGCGTTATTGGTTAACACAACTTAATAGTCGCGAAAAACTTGTTGCGGCGAAGTTAGCCAATGAAAATGGTTGGTTTGACCGAGCTATATTTACTCTGTCTCAGGTTGGGTATCTTGATGATGTTAAATTGCGCTTTCCAAAAGCATTCGACAAAAAGATCAATCTACACGCCAAGGAACAAGAAATAAATCCAGCATGGGCTTTTGCAATAGCCAGGCGTGAGAGCTCTTTTATGACTGATGCGCACTCGCCAGTTGGGGCAAAAGGCTTGATGCAATTAATGCCTAAAACGGCAAAACAATTAAAGCGAGGCCGTGTTAATCGTCAATATTTATATAATGCTGATAATAATATTAAATTAGGTACAAAGTACCTACGTAAGTTACTTGATAAAAATATGGGCAACCAAGTTCTTGCAACTGCTTCGTATAATGCAGGTCCATATAGGGTGAAAAAGTGGTTGAAAAATGCGAGTGCAATGCCAGCAGATATTTGGATAGAAACAATTCCCTTTAAAGAAACACGTAATTACGTAAAAAGCGTTTTAGCTTATCAAGAAATTTATCAGCACAAGCCAGGACAGGTTAGTCAAGTGTTCGAAAAAGTCATTAACATGAGTATTGGCGATTAATCACTACGGTGCTCTTTTTCATTTGCAAAGTTATTTGCACAAATATTGTTGCTTTATTATCAGCCTTTCTTGCAGCAATAGCGTGGCTTTTCAGAGATATGCTATCATGAGGTAAATTTCTTGATGGCGTCTTTCGGAGACAGAACATATGACAACACTAAATGCTAAGTTGGCTAACCAATATCCAGCCCATATTGCCCAATTACAACAGGTGACTAAAGCCGTTCTTGCACGTGAAAATTTAGAAGGTTTAGTTATCCATTCTGGTCAAGAAATTAAGATTTTTCTTGATGATAACAGCTATCCATTTAAAGTTAATCCTCACTTCAAGTATTGGTTACCATTAATCGATATTCCAAATTCTTGGTTGGTCGTTAATGGGGAAGATAAACCAACATTAATCTATTACCAACCAGTTGATTTTTGGCATAAAGTGACGCCTTTAGAAGAAAGTTATTGGGGCGAGTTTTTTAATATTAAGGTGCTAACTAAGGCAAGTGAGGTTGATAAGTTATTACCTTATGACAAAAAAGGTTTTGCTTACATTGGTAGTCATATTGAAGTTGCTAAAGCGCTTGGCTTTGATGCAATTAATCCAGAGCCATTGCTTAATTATATTCACTATCACCGAGGATATAAATCAAAGTATGAGCATGAGTGTCTTCGTCAATCTAATGTATTAGCTGTTAAAGCACACCAAGCAGCTCGTAATGCCTTTTTACAAGGTGATAGTGAGTATGATATTCAGCAGGCTTACCTGAAATCTATTGGCTATGGCAGTAACGATACACCCTACGGTAATATCGTAGCGCTAAATAAAAACTGTTCTATTTTACATTACATGACTTTAGATAAAGTGACTCCGCAAGCACATCAATCATTTCTTATCGATGCGGGTGCTAACTTTAACGGCTACTCTGCAGATATTACCCGTACCTACTCGTACAAAAACGATAAGTTTTCGGAATTGATTGCTCGCATGGATCAGCTAATGCTTAATGCGGTAGCTGGATTAAAACCTGGTGTGAGTTATGTTGATCTTCACATTGAAACGCATAGAGCTATTGGTCAAGTATTACGTGATTTTAACTTTATCAATGTAGATGCGGATACTGCTGTTGAGTCCGGTATTATTTCTACTTTCTTCCCACACGGTTTAGGTCATCACTTAGGTTTACAAGTTCATGATGTTGGTGGTTTTATGGCCGATGAACGAGGAACACATGTAAACACGCCAGCAGCACATCCATTCTTACGTACCTCTCGTACGATTGAAGCTAATCAAGTGTTTACCATTGAACCTGGTTTATATTTCATTGATTCTCTGTTAGGAGACTTAAAGTCATCGGTTAATGCAGATCAAGTTAACTGGAAAAATGTTGATGAGATGCGCTGCTTTGGTGGTATTCGTATTGAAGATAATATTATTGTTCATCAATCACACAATGAAAATATGACTAGGGATTTAGGCTTAACTTAAGCTTAGCTAATAAAAGTTATTGTGACAAAATCCTATCCTATTGCGATTAATGATGTTGAAGATGAGCTCATTATTAATCGCAGTCGTTTTATCTGCTACTTACGACCCTGTGACAGTATAGCGACGGCGAAATCAATATTGAAAGAACTGCAGCAGCTTCACCCACAAGCTAGCCATCATTGTCATGCTTTTTTAACAAAAGCGGCAGATGATAGCCAAGGTTATGGGTTTTCTGATGATGGTGAGCCGACAGGTACTGCGGGTAAACCTATGCTGTTAGCATTACAAGGGGGAGGTATAGGTCATGTCTGTGCTATTGTTGTTCGTTATTTTGGCGGAACTAAATTAGGAACAGGCGGTTTACAAAGAGCGTATGGTGGAAGTGTACGTCAAGCATTATCACTTTTGCAGTCAAAAATTAAAATAGCTATGGTGCACAAAACCTTAGCGTGTCAATATAGCCAAGTTGATGATGTTTTGCATTTACTTAGGCAAATTGAAGGTCAAGTGATCACGCAAGACTATCAACAAACTGTCATCTTCATACTCGCCATTCCAATAGAGAAATTGGTATTCATGCAAGATAAGTTAAATACGTTGTCGTCAGGACAATTACAGTTAACGACTCTCAAATAATAAACCGAACAAGAATATAAAACGTGCAATATAAAAATATTATCCGAATATTAGGTTTGTTAGTAGGCTTGCTTAGTGTCACCATGCTGCCTCCTGCGTTAATCTCATTAGTCTATCGCGATGGTGGTGGCTTGCCTTTTATTTTGGCTTTTTTATGGTGTATTTTCACCGGTTTCTTGGCTTGGTACCCCTACCGTTATGAAAAAACAGATCTTAAAGCGAGAGAGGGCTTTTTAATTGTTGTGCTTTTTTGGTTGGTATTAGCAAGTTTTTCAGCCATTCCATTGATGCTACTAAATGAGCCAAACCTGTCGACAACAGACGCATTTTTTGAATCATTTTCCGGCCTAACAACCACGGGGGCAACTATTTTAAATCACATTGATGATTTACCTCATGCTGTTTTATGGTATCGCCAGCAATTACAGTGGTTAGGGGGCATGGGTATCATTGTATTAGCTGTTGCAGTATTGCCTATGCTAGGTATAGGTGGCATGCAGTTATATCGCGCTGAAACACCTGGTCCAGTAAAAGATTCTAAAATGACCCCTCGTATTGCCGATACTGCAAAACATTTGTGGTATATCTATTTAGGACTAACTATCGCGTGTGCGCTAGCCTACTGGCTTGCTGGGATGTCAGGTTTTGATGCTATTTGTCATGCCTTTTCAACCATAGCCATCGGTGGTTTTTCAACGCACGATGCCAGCATGGGCTATTTTAATAGCCCGGCTATTAATTTAGTTTGTGTCACATTTTTATTAATCGCAGGAGTGAACTTTGCACTGCATTATGCCGCAGTTCAGAGTAAATCAATAAAGAGCTACTTCTTTGATCCCGAATTCAAAGTTTTTATTGGTATTCAAATAGTACTGACGTTGATTTGTTTTACCGTACTATTAAGCACTGGTACTTATCAAGATGCTGATCAAGGGCTAGACCAAGCACTATTCCAATCAGTCTCTATTAGTACTACTGCTGGATTTACAACAACATCGTTTGCTGACTGGCCAACCCTGTTACCTATGTTGCTTATATTTTCTAGTTTTATTGGCGGGTGTGCGGGTAGTACAGGTGGTGGCATGAAAGTAGTGCGCGTGGTATTGCTTTATTTGCAAGGTCTTCGTGAGTTAAACAAGCTTGTTCATCCTCGTGCCATTTTTAGTATTAAACTAGGACGAAAGGTTTTACCTGACCGAGTTGTTGAGGCCGTGTGGGGCTTCTTTTCGGCTTATGCCGCAGTATTTGTTATTTGTATGTTATTGCTACTAGCGGCAGGTATGGACAACATTACCGCATTTACTGCAGTAGCAGCGTGTATCAATAACCTTGGCCCAGGGTTAGGGGAAGTTGCAGCTAACTTCTCATCAATTAATGACATGAGTAAGTGGGTATTAATCATGGCCATGTTATTTGGTCGCTTAGAGATATTTACGCTACTAGTTTTATTTACTCCAGCCTTTTGGCGTTCGTAAGTTGTATATACAGATGGTTAGATAGGTATATACAACTTTGTAAGTTTTCGTGTATATCAAATAGTTAGTTGGTTAATGTTTACCTACCACTTGTAACTAAACGCTACCCAACCTTGGGTATCAGACTTTTTCTTTTCAGGATTAACTTGTGCAATACCATAGTTTATCGCTAAGTTAGTCACACCAGTAAAGCCAAAGTCATTATTTATAGTACCTTTAACGCCATAACTATCAATAACAGCCTGCTCCGTCATTTTGTGTCGCGTATAAAAAGCCTCGACTAAACCTAAAGGTATGTATGCTTGATAAGCTTTATAGTCATTACCTGTTTGACGATAAAAGGCTAACTCTGGTGCTAATTGCTTGTTTAAATGTGCCTTCTCCTGAATCAATGTCGACGTATACCCCCCTAAACTAAGAATATTACTGGCATCCTCAGAGCGTTGTGCCCATAAATAGTTAACACCTAAAGCAAAGCCTTCAAGATGCACATTTAGATTTACCAGACCATTACTACCTGTGTAGCTGCCATCATTACCATCTACCTTAGCACGGTCATCTTTAGCAGAAATTAACTGTGCATTCACTGCTTGAGAAATGCCCCAGTTTTGTTGATCATAAGACCAATGCTGATCAACACCTAGTGAAAAAGAATGACTAGAGAAGCTTACATTTTGGCTGTCATCAAATTGTGATGCCTGTACTTGCGCAAAGGCATCGACAGAAAGTGATTCTGATACATAGGGATAGCGGGCTTCCAATAAGAGTCCCTTTTCTGTGGTTTTACCTAACGCTAGTGCATCGCTATCTTGTTGGTCAGTCTTTAAATTGAAAAGGTAACTATGTGCTAGTAATTTTACTGGCCAGCCTTGCCAACGGACAGCGGCTGATGCACCTGAAATGATATTGTCAAAAACATCTTGGCTAGCGTTTACTTGCCAGTCAAAACGAGAAAGTACATCACCTGATTTATAACCCAATTCCAATATACTGCTGCTGGCAGAGTAATAGCTCTCAGCCAAGGTTATAGTGCCCTGTTGTGGGCCTATGCCATAGGTTGATTGTTCACCAATACTCTCATCAATATCGATAGTTGCTTTAGCTAATTTTAAGGTGTCAGCTAACTCAACTGTCATTGCAGAGCTAGTGGTTGTATCAGTAATTAGTTGTTTATTAGCTTTATTTAAGTCCAATTGGAAAACATCAGAACCCTCAGAGTCAATTGCTAAATGAAGCAGCTTATTATCTGCTTGAACCATAGGCCAGGTAACAACCTGTTCGCCTGAGGTGATAGCAGAGAGGTCCTTAGTTGAAAAGTCATACTTATATATGCGTGTGGCGCTGTCTAAGCCAGCGACAAAGTACAATGCCTCTCCATCTTTAGACCACTCAGGGAAAGAAAGGAATTGATAATTTTCTGGCAGGGGAATAATAGTTTCTTGCTCACCTTTTAGCTGTCGAACTTTTAACTGCCACTTATTATTTAAGCTTGAACTAACATAAGCAAAGCTATCTGAAGGTTTGCCATCAGAAGTAGGGCGAAGTCGAGGGAAATCGTAAACATGCTCAAGGCTTTTTTGCGTCAACTCTTCGGTAACTTGACCCATGGACGAAGGTGATAAGCTTACTTTTACTAATTGAGAATAACCAAAGCGATTACGCTCAGCAATGATATATTGGCCATCATCACTGATATCAAAACGACGGATATTTGCGCTTTTAGTCAATTGCTTTACGGTATTTGTCGGTAAATGCCAAGAAAATAGATCTTGATGGCGGCTATTTACACTAGCTAAGGTAGTTGCACCATAGACAATAGTGTCTTGATTAAGCCAGCGAGGGTTTTTAATGCCACTATTGTTTATTTGATTTAAGGTGTAGGCAACTTCTCGTTTAAAAACACTAGGCGCTTTATCTACTATATCTTGAGGGTCTTCGGCCAATAACTCTTTGTTTGCTTTAGTAAACTCTTCTGCCTTTTTTGTGTTTTCGCTTGTTTTATATACGTTTAACTTAGTGGTTTTTCCATCATCGGTTCTTTGTGTTTCAATGATTGCAAGATAATCACCCTGTGGGCTTAAACTTGGACCACTAATATAATCAGATAGATCTAACCATAATGCCGAGCGATTATCTGCATTGCTATTTTTACTGAGTTTTATTTCATTTTTCATCGCTTTAAATGTGTATTCAGCAACGAAACGTTGATAAAGATTTTTGGCAGTATCGGGAAATACGCCCTTAAATGCAGCTTCAAAATCTCGTTGCTCAACACCAGACCAACGTGTCCACACGGCATCCAGTGTTGCTACACCATAATTATCTTCCAACCACTTCAAGTAACGTACACCAACAAGGTAAGCCATAGAGCCAGACATAAAATTGTCATTAGCTACACTGAGTTCTTTGTAAGATGGCATTGCCCCTTGTCGCGCAAATTTTTGAATAATGGCTTCTACTTGATTATTGAATAAACGACCTCGGCCGGTTAACCTCGATTCGAGTAATGTTGCATAGCCCTCACTGACCCATCGTTCTCCATTTATCTGACTTAGATCAAAAATATCATACCAACTGGCGATATTATTGCGCCAGTTACTTCTACTTTTTTGCGCTAGATGCACTAGATGCACATACTCATGTAGTACTAAAAGTTGCTGCCAACCCGTCGAGCTTGAAATAACCGTATCTGATTGTGCGGGGGTTGCAAAGAGAGCCATATAAGGCTTATGACTTAGGGGCACTGCAAAACCATTTGCCGCGTTATATGGATCAATAATAAAGGTATCAACTTTTTCGGTGAGTACTCGGCCTTGTTGATCTTTGATTAACTGACGGACAACTTCCATTTCTCGCGCGCTGGATAAAGCCCACTGACGATATTCAGGGGTGAAATGCACACGGAAATTTTCAGTTTCAAATGTTTGCCAATCTTGAGAGCTATCAGCAAGCTCTGCTTGGCTGGTAAAAGCCACACTTGAAAGCGCAAAGGTAATAGCGGTAAATATCTTGGATATTTTCATAAAAATCCTTTTTAATTATTATTACTTATATTTTAAATGAGAATGAGAACACTCATTTAGAAGTTTGTATGACAGTAGGGGGGATTATTACAGCTAATCAATTGTTGGGTAAGTAATTAGCTGTAAGTAGTTATTTCAAGGGGATTAAAAGTAAATGGCGCTCACTTGGAATAGCTTTTCTATATCACTAATGTAGCGTTTATTAACTAAGAACAAAATAACATGATCTTCTTCATGAATTAAGGTGTTCGAGTGAGCAATTAATACTTCAGTACCACGGACAATTGCGCCAATAGTAGCACCTGGAGGTAGTTTAATATTTTTGATTGAACGACCAACAACTTTAGAAGATTTTTCATCCCCTTTTGCAACTATTTCAATAGCTTCAGCAGCCCCACCGCGTAAACTATATACATTGTCGATAGCACCACGTCTTACATGAGTTAACAATGCCGATATAGTGGCTTGCTGTGGTGAAATAGCAATATCAATAGTGCTACCGTGTACTAAATCAATGTAAGCATCTCGTTGGATAAGTACCATGGTTTTACGAACGCCAAGTCTTTTAGCAAGGAGTGAAGACATGATATTAGCTTCATCGTCATTGGTAACAGCGATAAAAATATCAAATTGATCAATATTTTCTTCCGTGAGTAATTCTTGGTCGGAAGAGTCGCCAGCGAACACTAAGGTATCATTGAGCTCTGAAGTTAATTGCTCTGCACGTTTTGGTGAACGTTCTATGAGCTTTACTTGATGGTCTTTTTCTAGAATTCGGGCTAAACCAGCACCAATGTTGCCTCCGCCGGCAATCATTATACGTTTATAAGCGGATTCTAACTTTTGTAATTCATTCATCACTGCACGAATATGAATGCTGGCAGCAATAAAGAATACTTCATCATCAGCTTCAATAACGGTAGTGCCAAGAGGGCGGATAGGTTTACCATTTCGATAAATGGCAGCAACTCGTGTATCAACATTAGGAATATGGTCTCTTAATGTTGAAAGTGCATGACCAACAAGTAAACCGCCATAGTAGGCCTTTACTGCAACCAGACTGACTTTTCCGTGAGCAAATTCTAATACTTGCAGGGCGCCAGGGTAATCAATGAGGCGAGCAATATCCCGCGTTACTAATTCTTCAGGGGCAATAACATGATCAACAGGAATGTGTTTTTTGTGAAAAAGCTGCTCTGAATATTTTAATATTTGATTAGAACGGATTCGAGCGATTTTTTTCGGCGTATTAAATAGTGAAGAACATATTTGGCATGTAATCATATTGGTTGCATCGTCACTGGTAACTGCAATGACCATGTCAGCATCTTCAGCGCCTGCACCTTTCAATACATCGGGGTGACAGCCTTGACCAGTGACTACTTGTAAATCCATTTTATCTTGCAGTTCACGCAGCTTTTCGCCATCTATGTCTACAACGGAAATGTCATTGTTCTCACCAACAAGGTTTTCAGCTAACGTACCGCCAACTTGTCCTGCACCCACTATGATTATTTTCATGTGTTACTTTTCTGCTTGTGTTGTTTATATTATTTTAGTTTTAACAATTTGGCGTAATAAAAGCCGTCCATGTTCCCTGCATCAGGTAATAATTGCCAACCAATTTTATTTTCATCAGTATCTGGGGTATTAGAGGTAATGGCAATTAATTGTGCGTCTTGATTTTGCGCAATAAAGCGAGAAATTTGCTCACTATTTTCTTCAGGTAAAATACTACAGGTTGCATACAGTAAGGTACCACCTGGTTTAAGTATTGACCAAATATTGTCAAGAATATGCTGCTGCAATATAACTAATTTATCAATGTCATCGGCTTTACGTAACCACTTTATATCAGGGTGACGGCGGATAACGCCAGTGCCAGAGCAGGGAGCATCAAGCAATATGCGGTCAAATTTCTCTCCAGACCACCACTCTTGAGTCGCTGCGTCTGCAGTAATTACTTCAGCCGATAGGTTTAAACGGTCTAAATTTTCATGAACGCGAGTAAGGCGGCCTTCTTCAATGTCTATTGCCGTCATTGAGGCGATATCAGGTGTTTGCTCAATAATATGGCAAGTCTTACCGCCAGGGGCTGCACAGCAATCTAGTACAACATCATTGGGTTGGCAATCGAGTAAACGTGCGGCTTGTTGCGCTGCACCATCTTGTACAGAAACCAAACCGTCATCAAAACCTGGTAATTTTGCAACGTCGAGTGGTTTAGCAAGTTCTATGGCTTTTGATTTTGGATCTATATTTGCTATTTCGATTTCAGCTGCAAGGAGCAGTGCTTGATATTGCTCACTGGTATGGTGTTGTTGATTAACACGTAACCACATAGGCGGTCTTTGCTGATTAGCATCGAGTATAGCTTGCCACTGCTTAGGATAGCCTTGTTGTACCTTTTTAATAAACCAGCCCGGATGATTGTATTTTATTGGGTCGGGTAACTCTTTCGCGGTGTCACCTTCTTGTTTACTTTCGGCTTTTAGCGTACGAAGAAAGCCTCTAAGTACTGCATTAACTAGTGCCTTCATGTGGCTATTTTTTAAAGGCTTGGTCGCTGCAACCGTTTCACTCACCGCAGCATGATCCGGTATACGCATATACCTTATTTGATAAACACCGACTAAAAGTAAAAAGTGAAATACTCGTTGTTTACCCTTAATTGGTTTTTGCACTAAATGTCGAACATCATTTTCTAATTCTGGTAGGTAACGAAGTACGCCATAACAAATTTCTTGTAGCAGGCCCTTATCTTTGCCTATCAACTTGTCTTGCTGTTTAGGAAGTTCGTCACTTAAACTTCTTCCTTGATCTATGACGGCGTAACAACACTTTGCTGCAAGGGCTCTAATATTTATTGTCATTATTTTGTTAACCAAGCTTATTTATAGGGCTGCCAACAACGAACCAATCGCTGCGACCGTTTAAAAGATCTTTTACCGGTAATGCTTTTTTCCCTGGTAGCTGAATAATTTCTAGGCGTAACGCGCCTTCGTTAGCGGCTACTACAATGCCTTGTTTATCAACATGTATAATAGTGCCAAGCGCAGCATTACCTTGATATTCTTGAACAGAGGCTTGCCATACACGTATTTTGTGCTCTTTATTTTCAGATTCAGTAAACGTAAATTGAGAGACAGGCCAAGGGATATATGCACGGATTTTTCTGTGTAGCTCACTAGCACTAAGTTGCCAGTTAAGTTCAGCTTCGGCTTTATCAAGTTTTTTGGCGTAAGTCGCTAATTCATTATCCTGAGCAATATTGTGATTATCAGCTTGATAATTAGGCTGAGCCATCAATTCGAGTGTTTCTACTAATGCTGTTGGCCCAAGGTTGGCAAGTTTTTCATATAGGCTAGCACTGGTGTCGGTATTCTCAATCTCGCATTCAGCGGTTAAGATCATGTCGCCAGTATCTAAACCCTTGTCCATTTGCATTATGGTAACACCTGTCTTCTCATCGCCCGCTTCAAGAGAACGTTGAATTGGTGCAGCACCTCGCCATTTTGGCAAAATTGAACCATGTACATTAATACAACCTAAACGTGGCGAATTTAAAATAACTTCAGGTAATAGCAGGCCATAAGCAACGACAACCATAATATCAGCATTATATTGAGCTAATTGTTGTTGGTCTTCTTCACTTTTAAAGTTAATAGGTTGCTCAACAATAATGTTGTGCTCTAGTGCAAGTAACTTTGTAGCACAAGCCGTTAATTTTTTACCGCGGCCAGCGGGCTTATCTGGAGGACAATAAACGGCAACAATATTGTGTTTAGCGTTAATTAACGCAGCTAAGTGCTGAGCTGCAAAGTCAGGAGTACCTGCAAAAATGATATTTAGTGGAGTAGCCAAAAGAATTCCTATTGTTGTAAGTTGGTGTTTACTTACTTATTTCTCTCATCAATTTTAGCTTCTTTTTCAAGCTTTTTTTGAATACGTTGACGCTTTAGCGGGGATAGATAATCTACAAATAAAACCCCCTTCAAGTGGTCGAGTTCATGTTGGATGCAGATACTTTGTAATTCAGTAGCATTTAAGATGAATTCTTTGCCATCGCGGTCAAGAGCTTTGACGGTACATGCATCATGACGGTCTACTTTGGCATAAGTACCAGGAACCGATAAACAACCTTCTTCATTAATGGAAGTTTCGTCACTGGTAGCTATAATTTCAGGGTTGATAAAAACGATTGGGTTATCGTTACCTTCAGAGGTATCCATCACAACGATACGTTGGTGGATATCAACTTGAGTTGCAGCAAGGCCAACACCTTTCTCTTCATACATAGTTGCCAGCATATCGTCTATAATTGTAGCCGTGGCTTCAGTTATATCAGTAACGGGCTGCGCTTTAATTTTTAAACGCGGATCGGGAAAACGTAATACAGTTAAAATAGTCATATTTTATTAAAAGAATTAGCGATAATTCATCTAGAATGTTATGTTTTAATTATATACTCAAGTAACTGTAACTGAAACCTGCATTTTTAAGTCACTCGATATAACTCATATTTATAGTGCGTTTCAGCAATATGCACTTAAAAGGACGAGCTCAATGCTTAAGAAAATAATCATCTCACTATCTTTAATGTCTTGTTCATTGATTGCTATCGCAGATCAGATAAAACTTAATGATGACGCACCTAAAACGCATGTTGTTGTTAAAGGGGATACGTTATGGGATATCTCAGCACTATTTCTTGAACAGCCTTGGTTGTGGCCTAAACTATGGCGTCTAAATCCAGAAATTAACAACCCACATTTAATCTATCCTGGAGATATTTTAAAACTGGTCTTTGATGATAATGGTGAGCCAATGCTTGTGGTTGAGGCAGTAAAACCAAGCTATAAGTGGTCACCTAAAATCCGTAAAGAGAAAACAAAAGATTCGGCTATTACTCTATTACCTTTAGAAGTTATTGCACCATTCCTTAGATACGACCATTTATTCACTGAAGATGAGCTCGAAGAGCTACCACATATTATTGGTAGCGATGAAGGTTACAAAATGACAACTAAAGACTTCAAAGTTTATGTTAATGCGGATCTAGACGTTGCACAAAGCTATGCGATTTATGATAAAGGTGAAGAGCTTTTTGATCCCGAAACAGATGATTCTTTAGGATTTTATGTAAATTTAGTGGGCACAGGGCAAATATTGAAACGTGGCGATATGGAAAACGACGTACCTTCTACTATGAATGTTGGCTCGGTAAAAAGAGAAATACATGCTGGAAATGTCGTCGTACCGGTTAATGAAGGACAATTGCTACCATCTGCTTTTTCGATGAAACCTGCTGATGAGTCAATACGTGGCGCTATTGTAAAGGCAACCAATAACGGTCGTGAATTTGGAAAACTAGAAGTAGTGATGATTAATCGAGGTATTGAGCATGACGTGACTGTTGGGGATGTTATGGCGATAAAACGTACCAGCCCTTCAGTGATTGCTACCGGTAATGGACCTGTTTATAGTGCAGATACTTCACGCTGGAATAAAATTACCGGTGGTGACTATAAAATGCCAGAAGAGTTGTTAGGTAAATTAATGGTCTTTAAAGTTTATCAAAGCGCAAGTATGGCGCTTATTCTACATACCCAGAAGCCAGCTAGAATAAATGATTTGATTACCGCTCCAGAATAATCAACTGTTAAATGTTTTATTTTTCCTCTTATCAGGGGGGAAATAAAACCTATTACTTGTTCTTAAGGAGAAGACAAGTCATGATTAATAACAGTAATATTGAATACTGGTTAGCCTTAAAACTTATTCCTCGGTTAGCAGTTCATAAAAAAATAATGCTTGTTGAAACCTACGGTCTAACTGAGCTCTTCTCGTTTAATGGTAAATCATCAGTACTTTCTTCTGCTAACAATCTAAGTGTTAAACAACTTTACGCTTTCAATCATCCCGATTGGCAAAAAATAACTCAAATAATAGCAGAAAGTGCCAACTGTAATAGTAGTGTTATTGGTTTTGATGATACTTACTACCCGCAATTACTCAAGCAAATTTATGACCCGCCTTTAGTGCTATTTGTTCAAGGAAATACGTCATTACTCAATGCTCATCAAGTCGCGGTTGTTGGTAGTCGTTCTGCGAGTGCAGGAGGAAGGGAAACCGCATTCACATTATGCCGGCAACTCGCACAACATAACTTTGTTATCACCAGCGGGTTAGCACTCGGTATTGATGCTGCTGCTCATCGTGGCGCGCTAAGCCAATCTGAAAGTACAATAGCAGTGGTTGCTACAGGGTTAGACCAAGTATATCCAGCGAGACATTTATCTTTGGCACAAAAAATAGTAGCGTCAAACGGGGCAATTATTAGTGAATTTTTACCAGGAACTCAACCTAGAGCAGGGCACTTTCCAAAAAGAAACCGTCTTATTAGTGGTCTAAGCCTAGGTGTTTTAGTGGTAGAAGCAGAATTAAAAAGTGGTTCTTTGATCACGGCACGTTGTGCACTAGAACAAAACAGAGATGTGTTTGCTGTGCCTAGTTCTATTGAAAATAAGCAAGCTAAAGGTTGTCACTGGTTAATTAAACAAGGCGCTAAACTTGTTGAGGAGTTTGCCGATATATTAGATGAGTTCGCTTTTGAAGATAAACCTAGTCTACACTTAAAGAGTAATGAACAGCCGTTAAAACCAGTTGAACATGACGTTCTTAAAGGAGACCATGAAATAAATCAAAAAGGCTTGTGTAACGATGTATTGTTGGCTAATGTGGGATTTGAGATTACTCCCGTAGATAAAGTAGTTTCACGGAGCGAACTTCCCGTAGAGGAAGTGTTAACCCGGTTAACAATGCTTGAGCTAAGCGGTCTGGTATCTGCGGTACCTGGAGGCTACATTAGAACGAAATAAAGTAATAAGGGGCTAATTATGTTTGATATCTTAATGTATCTTTTTGAAACGTATATCCAAAATGAAGCAGAAGCCATGGTAGATCATGACTTGTTAACCGACGAGTTAACACGTGCAGGTTTTCATCAGGATGAAATATATAAAGCATTAAATTGGTTGGAAAAACTTGCTGCGTTGCAAGACACTGAGGCTTACCCATACCTTACTCGTGTAGGTAGTAAGTCGGTACGTATCTATACAGATGAAGAAATGCAGTTACTTGATACGCCAAGTCGTGGTTTTATCTTATTTTTAGAACAAGTCAATGTGCTTGACTTTACAACACGCGAAATGGTTATTGATAGAGTGATGGAGCTTGATACTAAGTACTTCTCTATGGATGATCTGAAGTGGGTTATTCTAATGGTATTATTTAATGTGCCAGGTAAAGAATCAGCTTACTCCCAACTTGAAGATTTAATCTTTGAAGAACAAGAAGGTCCATTACACTAACCTAATAGCTGGCTTTTTATAACTATGTTTAAGCCAGCAGCTCACGCTGCATATAGTTCAATTAAGTTTTATGGCATAATGTGCTCATATTTATTTCAATTACTATTTTAAAATGTCTGAATCTGAGAAACCTTTATTTACTCGCCATGAGCACGCCCTTGAAAAGGAGTATCAAGTGTGCCCAGAGTGCGGCTCAGAAGTTACTATTAAACATGGCAAGTCAGGCGTGTTTTTAGGCTGTGTTAATTATCCTACTTGCCAATATACACGTCCAGTCGTTGAACATGAGCGAGTAGATGACAAAATTCTACCGGGTAGTGAGTGTCCACTATGTTTTCATGAGCTGGCTGTTAAACAAGGCCGTTACGGTATGTTTATTGGTTGTAGTAACTATCCTCAATGTAATCATATTGAACATGAGTCTCAAGATACTTTACCTGAAGTGACATGCCCAAACTGCAAAACAGGATCATTACAGGAGAAAACTAGCCGCTTTGGCAAGAAGTTTTATTCTTGTGATGCTTACCCCAAATGCAAATTTGTAGTAAATCATGAACCCATCGTAGGTGAGTGTGAAAAATGTCAGTACCCATTATTACTCAAGAGAAATATGGCAGCAGGTACTAAATATCAATGCGCAGATAAAAAGTGTTCTCATATGCAAAAGATACATAAATAAAAAAGACGCCCTTCTTGCATAGAATAGGCGCCTTTTTATTGTTATGAAACGAGTATCTTAACTTTGCTTATTTATATAAGTTTGGGCAAAGTCAGCAAGATCTGGGAAAGCGGCAGGGCAGAGTATGCCTGCTAAACTTTTCAGGTTTTGGGCAAGAGCTAATTCACTTTCACCACTGACGTTGATATGACCCATCTTACGACCAGTACGTTTAGACTTGTTATACCAATGAACGGATGCACTCGGTATTTCAAGTACCTCGTTTGGTATTGAATCTTCACCAATGATGTTGATCATTGCTGTTGGACGAATAAGGGTTGTGCTACCTAAAGGTAAATCACAGATTGCTCGTAAATGGTTTTCAAACTGGCAAGTATCGGCACCCTGTTGAGTCCAGTGACCTGAGTTATGTACTCTTGGAGCAATTTCATTTACTAAGAGTTGATTACCAACTTGAAAAAACTCGATAGCCATAATACCAACATAGTTCAGCTTATCAGACAGCGCTTTAAACACTATAGCAGCTTGTTCTTGGAGAGCTGAGTTTATTGGCGCTGCGACAGAAACACTTAAAATACCATCGGTGTGATGGTTTTCCGTTAAGGGGTAAACTGCCACATCACCGTTTACACGACGTACACCAACTAGGGATACTTCACGATCAAATGGTACCATTTGTTCAGCAACTATAGCTTGTTTAACAGTTGTTGTTGAAGCGGCTAAAAAGTCAGCCATATCTTGCCAAATATTCTCAGCCTCAGACATAGACTTTAATCGCCATTGCCCTTTACCGTCATAGCCTTCAAGCGCGCTTTTAAAGATAATAGGTAAAGATAACATGCTAATTGCGGCAGTAAACTCTTCCTTTGAATTAACAAAGTGATGTTTGGCATTGGCAGCATTACATGTTTCAAGTAATGCTTTCTCTAATCTGCGATCACCACCAATTTTGATCGCTTCACTTGTTGGAAAAAGTTTACCTGATTGCTCACATTCGTTAAGAATATCATGTGCTACGTGTTCAAACTCAGCGGTAATAACATCGGCATTAGCAATTCCTGTTTTTAAATCACCATAAACGTGCTCAGGGCTAATAGGTTGTACAACCTTATTGCTCGATACGTCTAATGCTTTAACATCTAAATTTAAAGGTGTGCCTGCTAACTCCATCATTCTAGCCAACTGACCTGCGCCAAGTACGAGTACTTTATTCATAATTATACGCTTATTCTGCTGGATTCGGATTAGCTAAAATAGTATCTGTTTGCTCTTTACGGAACTGCTCAATATTATTTTGAATTTCATTATCAAAAGTACCTATAATTTGCGCAGCAAGTAAACCCGCATTTGCGGCTCCAGCAGTACCAATAGCTAATGTACCAACAGCAATACCTTTTGGCATTTGTACAATAGATAAAAGAGAGTCTTTGCCACTTAGTACTTTAGATTGTACCGGCACGCCTAAAACAGGCAAAGAAGTATAGGCGGCAGCCATACCTGGTAAATGAGCAGCACCACCGGCACCAGCAATTATTACTTTAATGCCTCGATCTTTAGCACTTTCAGCATACTCAGCTAGTAAGTGAGGAGTACGGTGAGCAGAAACCACCTTGGTTTCGTATTTAACACCTAATGAATCAAGCATATCTGCTGTATGTTGCATTGTTGGCCAATCTGATTTTGACCCCATGATGATACCGACTGTCATGAATTTATACCCTTTAAAAGAATAAATAGTTCTTCGAGTAAGAAGAAAGTTAATAAATAAGGCTGTAATTATAACCTTGTTTACCGTAATACGGAATCTAGAACTCTATTCTCGATAAATTAATTGCTCATAAGCTAGGTGATATTGAATAGTTTTTGGTAATATTGCTAAGAGATCGATTTATTAATAATGAGAGATTTGTGAGTAAAACAAGAGTAATTGAGGTTTTTAATCATGGGGGCATAATTGCTTACCCTACCGAAGCAGTTTTCGGTATTGGTTGTGATCCAGGTAATGAACAAGCACTTCAACGCTTGTTAACAGTGAAAAATAGATCTGCAGATAAAGGTCTCATTCTATTGGCTGGAAATTATGAACAATTAAAGCCTTATATTGATGAAACTCAAATTTCGCGTGAGATGCTAAAGAGTATGTTATCCAAGTGGCCAGATGGAATATCTCAATTAGTCCCTAAAAGTAAATATATCTCGCCACTATTATCAGGAAAATTTAATACCATCGCTATAAGGGTGACTAGTCAACCTGACGTTGTAGAATTGTGTAAACAGACAAATAAACCAATTGTATCAACAAGCGCAAACTTGTCTGGTCAAGAACCAGCTAAAACGTGGCAAACTTTGTCACCTGAACTTGTTGAGCAACTTGATTTTGTTATTAAAGGAAACACATTAGGGCACAATAATCCCTCACAGATAATTTATGCGTTAACGGGAGAGGTCGTTCGGGAGTAAATCTAATTCTTATGGGAGGTTTATCACAGTGTTGAAAGTAAAAACGGTTGATAATTGTGAAAGGTTGATCTAAATCAAACTGTTAAATTAAAGTAATTGCTCAGCTATAAAATATTGTTCTAAATCAAGTTTTGTTACTGTAGCAGGATTATCATACCCACAATTACTTTAAGGATATGAACTCATGAAAAAAACTTTATTAACAATAGCACTATTATCAGCACTTCCTACAGCAGCATTAGCTAATCAAGCTGGAGACATCTTAGTTCGTGGCGGCTTAGCTATGGTGGCCCCTGATACAGGTAAGACTCCAATCTTATTAGGTGGAAGCGCAGACAATGGCATGTCACTTACAGTAGATGACAACACACAACTAGGTTTAAACTTTGTTTACTTTTTTGACAGCAATTGGGCAATCGAATTGCTTGCTGCAACGCCATTTACCCATGATGTAACACTTCAAGATCCTAAAGCAACACTGGACGCAGATGGGGCTGCATTGGCAGAAGTGAGTCACTTACCACCAACACTTAGTGCTTTATACTATTTTGATACTAATTCAGCATTGAACCCATATGTTGGTGTTGGCTTAAATTACACCATCTTTTTTGACGAAGAGTTTTCAGATGCAGCAACAGGTTTGGGTTTAAGTAACCTAGAGTTAGATGGATCTTTTGGTTATTCAGTTCAAGTAGGTGCTGACTATCATATTAATGATAAGTGGCATGTAAATGCATCAGTTCGCTACATTGATATTAATTCAGATGCCTCATTTGATGTTGCCGGCGATAACATTGGTAGTGCAAGTATCGATATAGACCCTATGGTTTACTCAATTATGCTGGGCTATAAATTCTAAAAAGCAGTTTTTAGTTATTTAAAATAAAAAGCAGTAACTTATTCTAAAGAGTTACTGTTTTTTTGTTTTCATTAAATCTAGCTTCAGTTAGGCTGTATCAATATAGACTAATATTCACGAATTCATATGACTAAGCCATTATTAGACCAATACTGTGTATTTGGTAATCCAATAGAGCATTCTCGCTCTCCTTTTATCCACCATGCCTTTGCTAAACAAACAAGCCAAAATATAGATTACCAAAAGAAGTTGGTAGCTTTAGATGATTTCTCTAATGCGGTAACAGCATTTATTAAGCAAGAAGGAAAAGGGGCAAACATCACAGTGCCTTTTAAAGAACAAGCATTAGCTTTAGCTGATGAGTTATCAGATAGAGCAAGGTTAGCTGGCGCGGTTAATACCTTAACTTTCCAAAATGGTAAAGTTTATGGTGATAATACTGATGGTGAAGGCTTAGTTCAGGACTTAATTCGTAATGACGTCTTATTAGCAAAGAGTAGAATATTATTGCTTGGTGCTGGTGGTGCAGCAAAAGGAGTACTATTACCTTTGTTAGCACAAAATCCAAGCTCAATTACAGTAGCAAATAGAACACAGAGTAAAGCTGAGTTGCTTTGTCAGCGCTTTGCGGATAGCCGAGTTACAGCCTCCAGCTTTTTAGATGTTACAGATAAACAGTTTGATTTAATTATTAACGCAACTTCAGCAAGTCTTTCAGGTGGATTACCTGCTATCTCTGAGACAGTTATAAATAATACAGTGACTTGTTATGACATGGTTTATGGGAATGATGAAACACCTTTTCTTAAGTGGGCAAAAAATCAGGGCGCAGCAAAGATTATAGATGGTCTAGGTATGTTAGTTGGACAAGCTGCCGTGAGCTTCTCAATATGGCGAGGTGTTTCTCCAGAAACACTACCTGTGATTGATGAACTTAGAACATCCTTTGAAAACGAATAAGGAGAAGTGTAATGAACCAAGCTATTTTATTTAATGACGACTTAATTTTTGACAAGGTGCAAGATGCATGGTGCTTTACTGCTTTGTTGTCAGGGCAGGTAATCACTGTTTATTTCCACTCGATGCAATTAAAGCTGTTAGGTGAAATTGATACTTGCACAAAGTTTGATCTCGAAGAAATAGTTGAACTCTGGCTCGAAAAAAATGAGCCAGAGGGAAGTAGTATCCACATACAAATGCGCTAATCTATATCTTACATAGATAATTACTCACTAAGATAATCGTTTTTTAGCTCTACATAGTTTATAGCTGATTGTTTTAGAAAGTCAGCTTCACTTTGCTTTAGAGGCCTAGCTTGTTTTACAGGATTACCTACATATAAGTAACCGCTAACAAGGGTTTTGTTTGGTGGCACTAAACTACCGGCACCAATAAAAACGTCATCCTCAACAACAACACCATCCATAATGATTGCCCCCATACCTACAAGTATGCGGTTGCCAAGCTGACAGCCATGCAGCATGCACTTATGACCAATAGTGACATCTTCTCCAATGACTAATGGGTTTCCTTGTGGGTTACTTGGGCTTTTTCGAGTGACATGCAAAACACTACCATCTTGTATATTTGTTCTTGCACCAATAGTAATGGTATTTACATCCCCCCGGGCAGCAACTAGCGGCCAAATGCTGACATCATCAGCTAAAGTAATATCACCTACTAAAATAGCTGAGTGATCAATATAGATATCTGAACCTAAAGAAGGAAGAATATCCTTGTAAGGACGTATGTTTGTAATAGTCATATAGCACCTAATGCAATGTTGAAATGTAATTGAATGGCAAATGCTGATAAAAATACCATAGACGGCTAATAAAACCAGTATTAGCGTGTTTTAGTGGCTAAAGTTTTGCAGAGGAATAGCAATGAATAGGTTGCAGGTAATAAATGGTGGTTAAGTATTGAACGTATCGAGGCAAACACGCACAAGGATTGTGTGAAAATCAAACAAAGTAATTTTTATTATAAATTTAACTAAAAAAGGGTTGACCTAATTATAAAAATCTCTACAATGCGCTCCAGTTCCAAGGGGTTCACACGAAATGAATCATCAAGGAAGGGTTTTGATAAGTTATCTACTTACTTTTACGGTGAATCAGCTAGCTTAATGTAAAAATTTAAATTTATTTAAAATAAACATTGACATCAAAACTCGGAAGCGTATGATACGCATCCTGCTTCGGGGCTACGGCAACGAGCAACACTGATTAATCACAAGGTTTTCAGTTCAGATAAAGAGCGAATGCGACTCTTATCTAGGTTTCAATAGAGACCTTTTCTTTAACAATTAGTTATCATGCAATTTGTGTGAGCACTCACATTACTGTTGTTTTACAT
>Ga0209395_1001400_pt1 | contig 33768 bp, 29 predicted proteins | sample GOMGulsemesocosm_3_FD_184635 | JGI IMG/M metagenome (GOLD analysis project Ga0209395, IMG submission 184635) | Methane-oxidizing microbial communities from mesocosms in the Gulf of Mexico - GOM9D Gulf of Mexico (SPAdes) (version 2) | ecosystem: Environmental > Aquatic > Marine > Cold seeps...
TGTGCAGTTAACAAAGCAACTTGAACTTCAGAAGAACCAGTATCGTTTGCATCACGGCCGAAGTCAGCGATGATAGCAGCAGTTTGAGTAGCGTTTAGTGACATAATAAACTCCAATGTTTATATAAGTTTAAAGAATATGTAGCCGATCACTAATTCAGCTACATGCGAGCGCGCTATACTACCAGCTAACTAAGATTTAACAAGTAATAAATAGCAAAAAAGGTCATTAATACCGTTATTGCTTAGGTGGGAAAAACCACCAAGCGTTTTGGTTGAACACGTTGTTGATTATCAATCACGCCGACACCAATAAACTGTCGTTGTTCGCCTACTGTCATTCTCACTAACAAGCCTTCATCCATACCAGGCATCGCGACCGCGTTGCCATGCAGTGCATTAACACTGAGCTCATCGCTAATGTTTGCTTCCGGGAAATCACTAACCGGACTGTCCATTGGTAATAATAACGGGTCAAGATAAGTAGCCGTCGCTACTTCCTCTTCATTCGCCTTATCAAACAACGCTTGCAGAGACTCAAGAGTGTGCATCTGATCGCTTGGGTAAGTAGCTACTTCAAGACGACGTAACATCGTGATGTGGGCCCCACAACCAAGCATTTCACCTAAATCGTCAATGATGGTACGAATATAAGTCCCTTTACTAACGTGTATTTCAAGTTCTAGTTCATCGGCTTCGTGGCGAATAAACAATAACTCAAATACATTGATTTCACGCGCTTCGCGTTCAATCGTAATGCCTTGACGCGCATAATGATAGAGCGGTTTCCCTTGATGTTTTAGGGCCGAAAACATCGACGGAACTTGCATTGTTTTACCACGGAAAGACTCGAGTTTTTCCATCAATAATTCATTGCTAAAGTTAACCTCTCGCGTCTCTACGACGTCACCATCACTATCAGAGGTATCTGTGCGCTCACCTAATTTAGCAATCACGCGATAACGCTTATCTGATTCAAGTAAATACTGAGAAAACTTAGTTGCTTCACCTAAACAGATTGGCAACATCCCAGTAGCTAGCGGATCGAGTGCGCCGGTGTGACCCGCTTTTTGCGCACCAAATAAACGCTTCACTTTTTGCAGCATATCGTTTGAACTATGCCCTGTCCCTTTATCAAGTAACAGAACGCCGTCAATTAAACGGCCTTTACGCTTACGAGCCATCGATTAAGACTCAGCTTCGTCGTCTTGAACGTCAAGTTCAGGATTGTTTTCTCTGTCTTTACGCACCGCTTGGTTTACTAAGCTCGTCATGCGGATACCTTCGCTTAATGACTTGTCGTAGAAAAACTTAAGCTCTGGCACAATACGCAGACGCATTGCGCTACCCATCATCGAGCGAATAAACGGTGATTGCTCATTTAACAATTCAATCGCCTTTTTAATCAGCTCTGCATCATCATTTAACTGGGTGAAATAGACCTTGGCGTATGATAAATCACGCGACAAATCGACTTCGTTAATCGTGATCATACCGAATTCACCGGCCTTGATTTCACGCATTACGATTCGTGCTAATTCTTTTTGAATTTGCTGCGCCACGCGGCGACTTCGACTATATTCTCTAGCCATGTTAACTCCTATTACAATGTTTCACTTTTACCAGAAAAGAAAAACACAGATGGGGGCTAATGCCCCCATCTCATTTACTTTATTGACTCAAAATCTATAGCGAGCGTTGAATCTCAATGATTTCAAATACTTCGATTTGGTCACCGACTCTAACGTCGTTGTAGTTCTTCACGCCGATACCACATTCCATGCTGTTACGCACTTCTTGCACATCATCTTTGAAGCGACGTAGAGACTCTAGTTCACCTTCATAGATAACAACATTTTCACGTAATACGCGAATTGGTTGAGTACGTTTAATCACACCTTCAGTCACCATACAACCAGCGATTGCACCGAACTTAGGTGAACGGAACACTTCGCGAACCTCAGCAAGACCAATAATGTCTTGTCTGAATTCTGGCGCTAATAGGCCGCTCATCGCTGACTTGATTTCATTAATCAAATCGTAGATTACGCTGTAGTAACGCATATCTAGATTTTCATTTTGAATAACTTTACGCGCCGTTGCATCTGCACGAACGTTAAAGCCAAGCATGATAGCGTTAGATGCTGCAGCTAGCGTTGCATCAGTCTCAGTAATACCACCAACACCACGGCTGATAATGTTCACTTTAACTTCTTCAGTAGACAGCTTCTCAAGAGAATCAGCAATCGCTGCCAATGAACCTTCAACGTCAGTCTTAAGAATAACGTTTAATTCAGAACATTCGCCAGCCGTCATATTACTAAACATGTTTTCAAGCTTAGCTTTTTGTTGACGTGCTAGTTTCAGGTCACGGAATTTACCTTGACGGTAAAGTGCAACTTCACGTGCTTTACGCTCATCACTAACAACAGTCGCTTCGTCACCAGCTTTAGGCACTGCAGAAAGACCAAGGATCTCAACTGGAATACTTGGACCAGCACTCTTGATCTCATGACCATTTTCATCACGCATTGCACGAACACGGCCGTACTCTAGACCACAAAGAATGATATCGCCATGGTTTAGCGTGCCTTCTTGGATAAGTACAGTTGCAACAGGACCACGACCTTTATCAAGGCGAGATTCGATAACAACACCAGCAGCATGACCTTCATCAGTTGCTTCTAGTTCAAGTAGCTCAGCTTGCATTAAAATTGATTCTAATAATGCGTCAACACCGGTGCCTTCTTTAGCTGATACATGACAGAATTGAACGTCGCCGCCCCAGTCTTCAGGAATAACGTCTAGCGCAGATAGTTCGTTTTTAACACGATCCGGATCTGCGCCTTCTTTATCCATTTTATTAACAGCAATAATGAGTGGCGCGCCAGCAGCTTTAGCATGAGCAACCGCTTCTTTAGTCTGTGGCATTACGCCATCATCTGCAGCAACAACGATGATTACAACATCAGTTGCTTGTGCACCACGAGAACGCATCGCGGTAAACGCGGCATGTCCTGGTGTGTCTAAGAAGGTGATCATCGAGCCATCAACATCAACGTGGTATGCACCAATGTGCTGCGTGATGCCGCCGGCTTCGCCAGCTGCAACTTTCGCTTTACGGATGTAATCAAGTAGTGATGTTTTACCGTGATCGACGTGACCCATGATAGTAACAACAGGAGCACGAGTCTTCTGGTCACCTTGGTCGCCACGTTCAGCAAGTACCGCGTGCTCTAATTCGTTTTCACGTACTAGTACCACTTTATAGCCCATTTCAGCACAGATTAACTCTGCGGTTTCTTGGTCAAGTACTTGGTTAATGGTCGCCATAACGCCCATTTTCATTAAGTTTTTAATCACTTCAGTCGATTTAACTGACATTTTAGATGCCAATTCAGATACCGAAATTGTTTCGCCTAAGCGAATGTCTGATTTTGCAACAACAGCAGACTTATCAAAACTTTGCTTAATCGCAGTCGGAGCGCTAAGTGTGCCCTTACGATTGCGACCGCGCTGATTTGGGCGTGTATCTTTCTTAGCTTTCTTCGCTTTCTTCTTCGCGCGAGTACGGCCTTCTTCTTGACGATCTTGCTTGTCTTCAGCTTCACGAGCGTAAGTTGACGAAGTCGTGTGGTAATCCGCTTTTTTCTCAGCTTCTTTACGCGCTTTCTCTTCATCAGCCCAACGTGAAGTATTTTCTTCTGCAAGTTTTTTCGCAGCAATCGCTTCTTGTTCAGCAGCGGCTTTAACATTGGCAGCTAACAATTCAGCTTGACGACGTTTAAGCTCTTGCTCTTCTTTTGCTAATTCAGCGGCACGTGCTGCTGCTTGGGGATCAGCTTTCGCTTTTTCTTCTGCAGCCGCTTTCGCCTTTTCAACAGCTTCTGCTTGAGCTTTAGCTGCTGCTTCTGATTTTTCGCGAGCTGCTTCGTCTGCTTTTAGTTTAGCTTCTGCTTTCACCTTAGCAATTTCAGCTGCTTTTTCTTGTTGCTCAGCTTGTGCTGCTAAACGCTCTTTCTCTTCAGCGTCAGCTTGTGCTTGAAGCTCTGCTGGATCGCGTTTAACGTAAGTACGTTTCTTACGCGTTTCAACAGCAACAGTACGACCTTTATCACCAGAACCAACTTTTAATGTCGATTTAGTTTTACGCTGTAACGTCATTTTCTTTGGCGTTGCTTCAATGCCGTGTTGGCCTGACAACAGCTCCAACAATGCTTGTTTTTCATCTAATGACACGCTGTCATTTTGGCTTTTCTTAAAGCCAGCTTCATTTAACTGTTCGATAACACGATCTAGCGGTGCACCGATTTCTTCAGCTAAACTTTTAACTGTATATTCTGACATAGTAATAATTCCCCTTGCCTTACTTATTCTTGCTCGTCGCTAAACCAACATATGTTACGCGCAGCCATAATAAGCTCGCCAGCGTACTCAGGTGATATTTCTTCGATACCGTCTAGGTCATCGACACCCTGTTCTGCTAAATCTTCTAGCGTGATAACGCCTTTACTTGCTAATACAAAAGCAAGGTGACGTTCTAAACCTTCAAGTGCCAGTAAATCGGCAGCAGGCTCAGCACCGTCTAACGATTCTTCCACTTTAAGTGCATTAGTCGTTAAAGTGTTTTTAGCGCGTTCACGCAACTCTTCAACTAAATCTTCATCGAAGCCGTCAATCTCTAACAATTCGTTCACTGGAACATAAGCAATCTCTTCTAATGAAGTGAAACCTTCTCCAACCAATACTTGAGCGAAACTCTCATCGATATCTAGCGCATCAGTAAATGCAGTGATAACTTTCTTGTCTTCTGCTTGATGCTTCTCTTGCAGTTCAGCAACGGTCATTACATTTAAGTTCCAACCCGTTAACTGACTAGCTAAGCGAATGTTTTGACCGTTACGGCCAATCGCTTGTGCTAGGTTGTCTTCTTCCACCGCAAGGTCCATGCTGTTTTCGTCTTCATCAACGATAACGCTAACCACTTCTGCAGGAGCCATTGCATTGATCACGTACTGGGCAACATTGTCGTCCCACAATACGATATCAACACGCTCACCACCGAGTTCGCCAGAAACAGCTTGAACACGTGAACCACGCATACCAACACAAGCACCGACAGGATCGATACGTTTGTCATTGCTTTTCACGGCGATTTTTGCGCGCGAACCAGGATCACGAGCAGCGCCCATGATGTCTAGTGTTTCTTCACCAATCTCTGGCACTTCAATGCGGAACAATTCGACCAACATATCAGGGTGAGTACGGCTAACACAAAGCTGAGGTCCACGGTTGTCTTCTTTAATCGTGTAAAGTAGACCACGAATACGATCACCTGGACGGAAAGATTCACGCGGTAAGCGGTCTTCTTTGAAAATCACTGCTTCAGCGTTATTACCTAAATCGATAATGATGCTATCGCGGTTACTTTTCTTAACAACACCAGTAACGAGCTCACCAAGTTGACCACGGTATTCGTCGACAACCATTTCGCGTTCAGCTTCACGTACTTTTTGTACGATAACTTGCTTCGCGGTTTGAGTCGTAATACGGTCAAACGTAATCGAATCCATGTCATCTTCAATATAGTCGCCTAATTGAATATTTTCATCGTCATAATGAGCCGCTGAATACGTAATTTCAGCCAATGGGTTTTCCATTTCTTCATCGGCAACAACAAGCCAACGACGAAACGTTTCAAATTCACCAGTTTTACGGTCGATATCAACACGTACTTCGATTTCTTTTTCAGCTTTCTTCTTAGTTGCACTTGAAAGTGCAATTTCTAGCGCTTCAAAAATCTTCTCGCGAGGCACGCCTTTTTCATTTGACACCGCCTCGACAACTAACAATATCTCTTTAGTCATTTTATGTTGCCTCTTACCCTTTAATTTTTAGTAAATATTTAACTAAATATCTACAGCATATTTGAATAAACAATTCTAAATCTGCGATAACTTAAAACTGAGGAACAATGTTAGCTTTCTTAACATTCATTAAGGCTAACGTGTATTCCTTTCCATCTACATTTAGTGTGACCATTTGTCCGTCAACACTAACAATATTTCCTTTGAACTTGCGGCGGCCATCTGTTGGCATCACTGTTTGCAGTGATACAACCTCACCAATACGATTACTATAATGGTGTGGTTTAAACAGTGGACGATCAAGACCAGGTGAAGATACTTCTAAGCTATATTCGTTGGTAATTGGATCTTCAACGTCAAGCACAGCACTCACTTGATGGCTGACCTTGGCACATGCATCAACATCGACACCGTCTGGATGGTCAATAAACAGACGTAAAATAGAATGTTTACCGGCTCGCATGTATTCGATACCAATGAGTTCACAACCTGCGGCTTCAACCGCTGGCTCTAGCATTTCTGTTAAGCGATTATCAATAGTAGACAACACTTACTCCTAAATTTTTTAATTCAGTGCTAAGTTCAGCACCAAAAACAAACACAAAAAAAGGGCCTAAAGCCCAGTTTGAAACGTCATAAACACCGTAATGTTAATCCGTTTGATGTAGTACAGGTAATAAAAAACCCCGTCATAAAGCGGGGCTTAAAACTGGACCCTGTATATCAAGTTTCCTTGATAGCCAACGCATTTACAGCATCAATGCTGAATTTTTACTGGTCTTACTATGAACGATTAATTGATAGGTTGTGCACTATCGGGACTTATTGAGTCGATGACTCGAAACAAGGCGATTAATTCAACATAGTGTGGATGGCGATGATTATACGCTCCAACGCAAAAGATTCAACACATTATCGAGCAATAACCATATTTTTGTCGTATTGGTCATAGTTCAGCAAACGATTCCTTGGCTCAAATATGATTAAACAGTCAACAAATGCCTTGAAATGTACTACGCTCATAGATAAATACAGGATCCCTATGAGTCAACCAACCGATTAGCACAAGGAGATTTAAGATGAACCACACTAAATCAGCTAACACCCCTGCGGTAGATTTCAGTCTACAGAGGTTTACCCTTAATCATCACGCCAGTGATTTAAGCAACCTACAACGCCTAAAAGAAGAAGCTAAGGAACGTATCGACTGGGCAGGTAGTATCCTCAATATTCCGGCAATTTGGCAACAAACTCAAGGCGCTGACGTCAAAGTCGCTATTCTTGATACTGGCATTGATACCAATCATCCCGACTTAGCCGATGGCATTGTATTGACAGAAGACTTTAGCGGTGACGGTATTGAAGATGTCAATGGTCATGGTACACATTGCGCAGGAGTGGTCGGCGCACGGTTGAACGGTGTTGGCTTTGTTGGCGTCGCGCCACAATCACAACTAATGATCGGTAAAGTGTTAGGTAACGACGGCACTGGCGCCAGTGAATGGGTCGTCGCTGGTATCTATTGGGCGGTCGACAACGGCGCTGATATTATTTCGATGTCACTTGGCTCATCGGCGTCATCACCAGAGATGTACAAAGCGGTTCAATACGCGCTCTACAAAGGCGTATTTGTTATTTGTGCCGCGGGGAATGATGGCTCATTATTTAGTAATAGTGTTGGTTACCCCGGCCGGTATGGTGGGGTTATCACCGTTGCCGCTCATGATATTAACGGCAACCCTTCCGGGTTTTCATCACGCGGTGGCGAAGTAGATGTCATGGCACCTGGTACCGACATTTGGTCTACTTATAAAGACGGTGGCTATCAAAGCCTCAGTGGCACCTCGATGGCCACCCCGTTTGTATCGGGACTAGCGGCGTTAATCACCTCGAAACACAAAGCGATTTCATCCAATGAAACACCGCTATACAATAATGAAGATTTAAAGAATCACTTATTAATGATGGCAACCCATCCTGGTTATCACGATAACCAGACAGGATATGGGCCACTGCAACCGTTTCAATATTTTATAAATTAGGCGCTAGTCACTCTCGCCTTAATCTTAGATTAAGGCGTAAATTCCATATGACCAAAATCCGCATTAAAATCGACACACCAGACACTTAGACCCGTTAAGTCATTTAAAGTACGCCCGTCAGGTAATCGTAGGGTAAACGATGCATTATCAAATTGCTGACCACTGAGTTTTTGACCAATCGCAAAAGCATCATCACTGGCATATTGATGATCTACGGCGCCATAAATATAAACATCAGGGCCACCACCGTCATAATCAAACTCGGTGATCTCGATAGTACAATCATCAATGATGGTCGCCTTACCTGAGACATTGTGCGCTAGCGTAGTAAAATAGCCACTATGCCCCACTTTGTCATGGGTTTTAGCGCAGAATCCCATCGGCTCAATACCTAATGCGATTAGCGTTTGCTCAAAATGTGTAACGGCATCAATCGCTGTTACTAACTGCTCGCCTCCTGCGCCGCTCACTTCAATCAAACTTGTCACTAAGCTCACAAATTCATCACTTGAGAAATCCAATGATATTGCCATCGCTAATTGATGACTAGCCTCGGCAATCTCAATGCCATTACTCGGATCACCATCGACATCAAGGCTCTGGATCAAACGCAACATATTAACCACCGCAACATGGTTGACATCGTCCGTATTAAACAAGGTTAGCGGCGTCATTAACGCACTCGCCGCGACCGCAGGAAATTCAATTCCACCAATGCTAAACGTCACTAATTCATCGAGTTGATAACTAAACTCACCGTCGGCATTCGTTACGCCACTTTGCGTTGCAGTAGCATAGCGAAGATTATGTACTGGCGAGTCAACGAACGTCCCCGTATAGACGGTGGGCGAACTCACCTCAGGTGTCGGTGTGACAATATTATCCGGCTCACTGCTGCCACCACCACAGGCCGACAGCATTGAGGCCAACATTACCGTGACTATATTTCGCTTTAACATAAATACCTTACTCAATTAACGTTGAAGATCATTAATTCATTATGCCTCGAATTAGCGATACTTCCTCACAGAAGTATCACAATTGAAACATTTACGGCACTTGCGTCATAGGTAAGCACATCATCATGACAGCAAAGGCTTACGCCGTTACAACATCACATCAACGGCTCGAAAATTGGCAGGGATACAGTGCACGATGAACCTTTGGTCGTTTCCACACCATATAAATAGGAATAAGAATAGCACTAACTAGCGCAAACTGCGCCGGTACACTAAGAGGTAGCCATTGTAATAACGACACCAAAATCGATGCGCCGCTCATTTGAATAAACCCCAATAACGCCGACGCAGCCCCAGCATTGCTACCAAACGGTGCTAATGCTTGCCCAGAGCTAGCCCCCATCAATAATGAAATACCGAGTGAACTCACCATCACGGGTAGCATAAAGCCTGCCGGATGATGCCACTCAAGCAATGCTAGCATTAACCCCCCAGAACCGATTAATAGCATCATCCCAATACCGATGGTTTTCCTAGGGCCTAACGCGACTAATATCTTAGGTGCAAGGAGGTAAGCGACAATATTCAACAACGCATTGACACTGAACCACATGATAAACGTCTGCTGGCTTTGCTTTAAATGAACCATAATCCAACCAGGAGATGTCGTGACAAACGACAGAATAACTGCCATCGCCAACATAATAACTGTCGCATTAAAGGCAAAAATTGGATGTATTAAAATCGGTTTAAAGCGTGAAAACGTTAACAGTTTGTCATGTTGCACCGTGCTATTCGGGCGGGTCTCGGGCAATAAAAAAATGACCGCGGCCCCCCCGAAAACGGCATATAGCGCCATGATTTCGAAATTACTTCGCCACCCAAAATACTCAGTCAGCAGTCCGCCCAACAACGGAGCTAGCGCAGGCACACAACAAATGACGCTACTAAGATAGCTATACATTACGCCACTTTGGATCGGATCGTAACGGTCACGTACGCTGGCAAAGGCCGAAACCACGATGGCGCAAGCACCAAATCCTTGGATCATACGTCCGAATAAGAAGAGTTCGATATTAGTCACCAATGCCAACAACACAGAAGATAAACCATAAATAACCACACCCGCAATCGCCACTGGACGTCGGCCAAAACGATCCGACAATGGTCCACTGATTAACTGGCCAACTCCCAAGCATAAAATAAAAGTGGTTACACTCCACTGCATTTGCGTTATTGGCACAGCAAAGTCTTGCGCCATCACTGGCAATGCAGGCAAGAATATATCAATGGCTAGCGGACTAAAAACCACCATTAGCATCAACAACGGTAAGGTGCTTCGATTGGGCATTGTTCTTTCCTTTAAATAAGAACGCGCAGTATAGATAACTAGTACTATGACCAGAAGTGAATTATCATCCCTACCATTATTCCAATTTGGAATGTTAGTTTAAAATAATCAGACTGAATAAATGATTGGAATGACGAGATGAACAAACTTGATTTAAATTTATTGAAAGTGCTACAGATTTTGCTGCAAGAATTAAGCGTTACATCAACCGCTAATCGTTTACACTTGAGTCAATCGGCGGTTAGTAAACACCTTGCCAGATTACGAGAGATGTTTAACGACAAACTCTTTGAGCGGACAGCACAAGGATTAAAAGCAACACCTCGAGCGCTTGAATTAGCACCACAGTTGCACTTAGTGATCCAGCAGCTAGAACAACTGACACGGCCTAACGAGTTTGACCATGGACTTAGTGAACGAAAATTTAACATTCATCTATTAGACACCGCCTACTCATTAACGTTTCCGTTCTTTATGCCGACGGTGTTAGCGCAAGCTCCTAATGTTCGGCTCAACACCAAGACCTGGAATAGCCAAAGCCTAAATGATTTGCTCAACTGTGACATTGATATGGCCATCGCGTGTCGTGAGTGGGATCCGCGTTCGCCAATCCATATTAAAGATATTCCGCCGGCGTTGAGTCATGTGGAGTTAATCAGAGAGCATGCCGTGTGTTTGGTGCGCCAAGACCACCCTGCTCTAACTCAACAGTGGGATCTTGAAACCTTTTTACAATATCGTCATATCCAAGTGAGTTTCGGCGGTATGGAGCAATGGTTACTTGACGATGTTCTTAGTTTACAGGGGCTTAGCCGTGACATCGCAATTGATATGCCAGACTTCCACAGTGCGATGAGCTTGTGCCAGCAAAGTGAATTAATTCTATGTGCTCCTGCTCGATTTGCAGGGAAACTCGCAGCTAACTTGTCCCTCACCATACTCGACATACCAGTCGAGATAGCACCCGGCGCTTACGTCTTATTGTGGCATCAACATTTTGAGCAAGACCCTGGTCATCGCTGGCTACGAGAGCTCATTATCAATCGTGTTAATGAACAAACCTTAGCGGTTATTTAGTGGCTCGAATTAACGCCGCTATTTTAGCATTACCCTTATGAAGGGCGTAATCTAACGCCGTCTCACCGTTCGCCTGCTCGTTCCTGGATGAAATGTCGGCGCCACTGTCAATTAACAACTTTGCTTCATTAAATCGGCCGTAATAACTCGCCAACATTAGCGGCGAGAAACCATTTTTAATCTTGGGCTCTAGATTTGCGCCGGCGCCAATGAGCAGTGAGGCGAGTTCGGTGCCTTCAAATTGTTGGGTTTTAGGCTTGTTAACCGTTTTGTGAAGCGGTGACCAGCCGTTATTATCGGCAAGATTAACATCTACACCAGCACCGATTAGCACCTTCACGATGTAAACATGATTTTTCATAATCGCCGACGCAATCGGTGTGATACCGGCATTATCGGCCTTATTAATATCCGGATTATACGTTAACAGCAAATCAAGCTCATTTAAACGATCATTCGTCGCGGCAAGATTAACTGCAGTATCACCGGCCTTGGTTTGCATGTTAATCTTCGCGCCAGCGTCGATCAGGACCCTCATCAATTCTTTACCATCAAATTTCTGATTGTCCAAACTATTGACCGTTCGATGGAGCGGTGTCCATCCTCTATTGTTTGCAATATTAACATCACCGCCCGCGGTGATTAATAGCTTAACCACTGCCATCTTATTTTTACCGATTGCACTATACAGAGGAGTCCAACCAACATTATTTGCAATATTAACATCGGCACCGGCCTTAATGAGCGCCTTCACAATCGCGATATTATCGCCAAATATGGTATTGTATAGGGGAGTCCGCCCTTTATTGTCGACTGAATTCACCTCAGCATTATTGGCGAGCAATAACCTTAGTTCGTTGATTCGATCGTTTGACGCCGCTAAACTTAACGGCGTATCACCACCACGAGTTCGCTGCTCAATGTTCACGCCAGCGTTAATTAGTAAGGCGATGATTTCACTACCATCAAAATGCTGATGCTCCTGACTATTAACCAGTCGGTGTATCGCGCCCCATCCACTTTTCCTGACATAATTAACATCGGCCCCGGCCTTTATTAACAGCTTAACCATCTCAATTTTGTTTTCATCCGCCGCATCTAACAACGGTGTCCAACCATCACTATTTGCGGTATCAATATCGGCATTCGCGTTCAACAGAATGTGTAATTCATTCAATCTATTATTTGTGACGGCTAACTTTACCGGCGTGGTACCTGAATTCGTCTGCGCGTCTAGCCTAGCGCCAGCATCTATCAGTAGTTGGACCATTTCACTAGCATCATGGGGTTGTTCTTTTTTATCATTTACCGCCCAATGGATTGGCGTCCAACCATTATTATTATTCTTGATGTTAGGATCCGCCCCCGCCGCTAACAGTAACTTAAGCTCCGGTAAATGGTTGTGGGTAACCGCCAACGCCACGGGTGTTGTGCCACTTTCTAATGCCAAATTAACGTCTGCTCCCGCTTCAATTAAAAATTTAACGATTTCACCAGTCCCGTTCCCTCTATCCGGATTGCAATCCACTGCTTGAAGTAACATCGTCCAACCGCTATTTAGTCGATGATTTACATCTGCACCGGCATCTATCAGGATTTTCATGACATCGAGTCTTTCCATCCTCATGGCAAAGATTAGCGGTGTGGTACCTGAACGATTGGGCTTATCGACAGCTGCACCATGGTCAATTAACGCCGTCAATATGTCGGTAGATTCGAGTTGAATAGCACGGTCAATCGCTGCAACGCCTATAAACGGTACCTCGATATCTGGATCAGCATCATGCTCCAATAGTAACTTAACCAGGCTAAGATCTTCCTGAGCAACGGCTAACATTAACGGTGTATTCTTGTCGGCATTAAACGTATTAATATCATGGTTATTGTTCAGCATAAATTTTGTCACTTTCATTTTGCTAAGCTTAACCGCTGCATGAAGTGGGTATTGCGTATGTTTAACATTTTCTGCGGCTGATCCTTGGTGGGCCATCGCTATTTCTCGTTGCCCATCACGTTCGTACGCTTTTAGCGTGGCAATATCTTGATTTGTAATTGCATCAACATAACCATCTGCTGTTGGCACCACAACCTTAGTTGCGCAGCCGTTAAGTACGGTGATGATAAAAACACTGAGTATCATTTTATTAAACATACAATCTCTCTAACAATAATTGGAAGTGCCGATAACTAGCGACAGCAGAATTTTTTATTTACTAACAGTCGTTTTAGTGTGAGCACTTATTAATGCAACAATCTTGTCATGCCCTTTTTTGATTGCATAATCTAACGCCGTGTCACCATTAAGGTATTCATTTTTTACAGAAATATCGACCCCGCTGTCGAGCAATAATTTCGCTTCATTGAACCGACCAAAGTAACTCGCCATCATTAACGGCGAAAACCCATTGCTAATCCTCAACTCTAAATTAGCCCCGGCGTTAATCAACAATTTGGCGATTTCTGTTCCGTCAAACTTTTGATTATCTGGACTATTAACGGTTTGATGAATAGGTGCCCAGTCCCTTTTGTCTGCAAGGTCGAGATCAGCTCCCGTATTTATTAACGCCTTCACTAGCTCGATGTGATTCGATAAAACCGCAGTGGCAAGCGGCGTGACACCATTATTATCCGCCTTATTGATATCAGGATTTTGAGCCAATAAAACAGTTAACTCGTCTAATCTATTATTAACGGCAGCAAGACTAACAGCGGTATCACCAGCGTTGGTCTGCGAGTTAATGTTAGCACCCGACTTGATCAATAGCGTCATCAGTTCACTGCCATCAAATGTCTGATTTTCATGACCATTGACGGTTGAGTGAAGTGCCGTCCATCCATTATTATTGGCGATATTGACGTCCGCACCAGCCTTAATCAATCGCTGTACGCCAACAATATTATTACGTGATACCGCATTAATAAGCGCTGTCCAACCATCATTGTTGGCGATGTTTACATCAGCGTTGTTCATTAAGAGCACGTTGAGCTCACTGAGACGATTGTTTGAAATGGCTAAATTAACCGGGGTATCACCATGCTTATTTGCTCGGTTGACATCAGCACCCGCTTTTATCAACAATTTTATCAGTTCGCTGCCATCAAAATTTTGCGATTCATGGTTTTTAACGGCTACGTGTATCGGAACCCAATCGAACCGCCCTGCTTGATTCACATCGGCACCGCCCTTAATTAACGCCCTCACCATAGCGATGTTATTTTGGTCTACCGCGCTAAACAGCGGTGTCCAGCCCGCAACATTGGCAGTATTAGCATCGGCATTAGCGCCTAATAAGATGTTTAATTCATCGAGTCGGTTATTTGCTGCCGCTAGCTTGGTCGGCGTGTTTCCCGTTTTCGTTCGGGCATTGACGTTAGCCCCTGCGTCAATCAGTAATTGCGCAAGGACACTGCCATCATGTTGCTGCTCTTTGGCAATGTTAACCGTCCAGTGTAATGGTGCCCAACCGTTCCTTTTAGCCAAATTAACGTCTGCACCGCCGGCTAGCAGCGCCTTCACTACCTCAGGCTTATTCTCAATGACAGCACGATTGAGTGGATGCCACCCATCGTTATTTTCTATGTTTGGATCAGCACCCGCCGCCATCAACAATTTAACTTGTGCCAAATGATTATGGCTTACGGCTAATGCCAATGGCGTTGAGCCTGAGGCCAACTGTTGGTTTATATCTGCGCCGGCCTCGATTAATAATTTAACGATGTCACCATTCTTATCGCCTCTATTTTGACGACAATCCACCGCTTGATGTAACACCGACCAACCGTCGTTACCAATGTAAGAGACGTCCGCTCCTGCCGCTAACAACACCTTCATCGCATCGAGTTGATAATCTCTCATCGCATAAATTAGCAGAGGTTCTCCCCCCGGGCTTTGATGATTGACATTAGCGCCGTACTCGATTAATAACTCTAATACATCGGTGGTGTCTAAATAGATAGCACGACTAATGGCAACAAAATTATTGGTCGGTGTTTTTAAATTGACGCTGGCGCCACGCTCTAGTAGCAAACGAACCAGCGATAGATTATTCTTGATGACCGCAAACATCAACGGTGAAAAGTTGTCATCATTAAATTGGTTAATATCATAATTGCTGGCAAGAAAAAACTTAACCGCTTTGGGTTTATCGAGCGAAATAGCAGCATGGAGGGGATAACGTGTATAGTTGATATTCTTAGGCTGCGATCCCTGATGACGTAGCGCCACTTGATGAAGCGCACCGTCCTCATAAGCTTTGAGTGTAGCAATGTCTTGATTAATTATCGCGTTACTATAATCGTCGGCGGTGGGTGTTACTATCTGTGGTACAGTACTACAACCACTGAGCACGCCAATCACAAATACAACCCGAAGAATCCATCTTAACATATTGTCTCTCTACTATCGTTTCTATAGGACGAGGCATTCAATAAAAACCTCCGTGTTCTTAGGGCGCTGAGCATGACATATCAGCTTTGTTATAGCTATTAATTTCAGGCGAAAAAAATAGCCTAAAACTCAATGCAATATAGCCTTTTCATCATATTGAAGTAATCAAGAGAGTTGACAGCAACACTCATTTTCTTATCTGGGATTAATCACGCTTCTCAGTAGTTAGCAATTCAATCACATTACGATGTCCGCCTAAACGTGCGTAATCTACCGCAGTCATCGAATTATCCCGCGCATTACTAGCTAAAATATCAACACCTTGTGCTATCAGTAATTTTACATGGTCGATACGCCCCATTGAACTTGCAAGCATTAACGCCGTCTGGCCATTTATCACACGTGCGTCAAGGTTAGCGCCGGCACCAATGAGTAATGATAAATATTGGGTGCCATCCATACCGTGTTCACTACCGCCCGCAGCTGCATGATGAACTGGTGTCCAGCCCTTACTATCTGCAATTTCAATATCGGGTTTATGGCTAAGCATTAACTCAATTTCGTCAAAGCGATTATTATCCACCGCTAAGATAAGCGGTGTTTCTCCAAGATTATTTTGTCGATTGATATTAGCGCCTGCGCCAATTAATAATGTCAGCATCTCGCTGGTGTCACTTGGTTGTGATTTACGGCCATTAAACACGAAATGTAGCGGTGCCCAACCGTCCTCCTCCGCAAGACTTAGCTCCGCGCCAGCATTTATCAACGCTTCGGCCATCACGATATTATTTTTCGACACTGCGATAATAAGCGGTGTCCAGCCATCAGCGGCTTGATTATTTACGTTTGCACCGTGCTTTATAAATAATGAAAATGCGGTGTCACGGTGATGTGCGACGGCTAAGTTGAGCGGTGACACCTGCTTCTTGGAAAGTTGGTTAACATCTGCGCCGGCATCAATTAACAGCGCCGTAATGTCACTGCGATCCTCATCTGAACCGTTTACCGACCAATGTAATGGCGCCCAGCCTGTTGAACTGGCGGCGTTAACATCAGCGCCCGCTTCAATTAACGCTTTAGCGATGCCAAGTCGATTATAGTGAACCGCCGATAGTAGCGGTTGCCAACCGTTCGCATCTTTATTATTGGGGTTGGCATTGGCCGCTAACAACAAACCAACCTCAATCGGGTGATTGTTGGTTACTGCAAGTGCTAACGCTGTCGTTCCAGTGTCTAATTTTCTATTCACATCTGCGCCAGCGTCAATCAGGAGCTTAACCATCTCGCCGTTCTTGAATTTGTCACTATGACCACAACCCACCGCTTCTTGAAGTAATCCCCAGCCACTGTCCGGCACATGATTTACGTTTGCGCCCCCATCAATCAACGCTTTCATCACATCAAGCCGTCCCATTCCCATGGCATAAAATAGTGGGGTTGAACCACGATAATCAGCGGCATTAACGTCCAGTCCATGCTCAATTAATAGTCTTAATATGTCAGTGGTCTGATAACGAAGCATGCGGACAACCACCCTACGGTCGATATTGTGCTTGGTACTATTGACCAGTGCACCATGCTCCAATAACAACGTCACCAATGCCTTGTTCTCTTTATACACCGCTGATTTTAACGGTGTATTTCGTCCCTCAATCTGATTTACATCATGGCCATGTTCAAGTAAAAATTTAACAACCTTGAGTTTTTCCAGGTCAACCGCCGCGTGAAGTGGGTATGCAGTTAGTCGAATATGTTTTGGTAACGACGCTTGATGATCGAGCGCTAACTCTCTTAAACCATCACGCTCATAAGCGGCTAACGTCACTAAATCTTCATTTAATAGTGCTGCAACATAATCATCAGCGGTGGGAATTATTTTTACCGCGCAACCACTCAAGCCGATGACAACCAGAAGTGCTCCAAGCATTTTACTCAACATATTATTTCCGTATTATGTGTTTTAACGTTTTATTCATGACTAGGACCTGTTGCTTATTTAAGGTTTCATATAAGCTTCTATCAATACTGCGATCTTGTTGTAACCATTTTCTCTGGCGAAATCTAACGCCGTTTTATCTGAGAACGTTGGATTTTTTGCCGCAACATCCGCACCACGTTCAAGCAATAACGTTGCTTCATTAATGCGCCCATGATAACTCGCTAGCATTAATGGCGACAGGCCATTGCACAGTCTTTTTTCAATATTGGCGCCTGCATTAATTAACTGCATAGCAATGTCGCTGCCGTCAAACTCTTGCTTAACCGAGTTGTCCACCACCCGATGAATGGGCGCCCGGTTACATTTGTTCGCGAGGTTAACATCTGCGCCAGCACTAATTAACGCGCCAACTAACGTACTATTATTTTTGCTCGCCGCTATCGACAGCGGCGTATCACCATCGCGTGATCGTTGGTTGATATCCGCACCTGACGCTATCAATGCGTTCACCATATTGATGTTGTTTTGAACCACGGCTAATGCCAGCGGAAACTGCCCTTTGTTATCGCCAATATCTGGATTAGCACCTGCGGCCAACAGAAGAATTAATTCTGCGAAATGGTTATTGGTGACAGCTAACGACAGCGGCGTTTGACCGGAAGTTAGCTGTAAATTAATGTTCGCCCCAGCATCAATTAACTGTTTTACTATGGCGGCATTTTCTTCGCTAATCTTCTGATTACAGTCCAGCGCCTGGTGAAGAATAGACCAGCCATTGCGCGGTATGTGATGCACATTAGCGCCAGCGGCCAGCAATACTGCCACTGATTCTGGTCTGTATCTTCGCATGGCATGAAACAGTGGCGTGCTACCCGTCGGGCTAACGTAATCAACATTAGCACCATTATCAATGAGTAATTTCGCCATTTGGGCGCTCTCTCGTACGACAGCTAAATTTAACGCTGTATAGCCCAAGGTCGGCATAATAACGCTAACGTCGCTATCGTGTTTCAATAGTAAGCGAGCCGCAGTCAGGCTGTTATTGCTAACAGCGACAATTAACGGCGTATATTCGTTGTAATCCAATTTATCGATGTGATAGCCACTGGCGATAAAAAACTCAGCTGATTGAGATCGTTCTAGGTCTATCGCCGCATGCAATGGGTATTTCGTGTTGTAAACATCTTGTGCTCTTGCCCCGATTACGTCCATAGCGGCTTGATGCAGGTTTGCGTCTTCATAAGCCTGAAGCGTTTTTATGTCTTGGTCGAATATCGCATCAGAGTAGGCCCTAGCGGAAGGATTTAGTGGCGTTGTACTACAACCGCTTAAGATAACAATTAATACAATCAGGAGGGTTTGTTTAAACATAGTTCGCCTTCTACTGTGGTAAAGAGGCACTCATTTAAAACCTCCTTGCTTTAGTCATGATGACTGTAAAGCATGGCATGCGCTAAAGATAAAAGCCATAATATTTTAATCAACAAGATAGGCGTAACGCTAACAAATATTAAGTTTTTAAAATCTTGGTAAAATTAAGGCAAAAAAAAGGGCTACATTACTGTAGCCCTTTTTCATTGTGTTGGTGCGGATGGGGGGACTTGAACCCCCACGCCCTTACGAGCACCAGCCCCTCAAGCTGGCGTGTCTACCAATTCCACCACATCCGCAAAACTGTTTATAACAATGACTTATTGAGGTACGTCATTGTTAGTCGTAGCAGGTACATCTGTTGCTACTGGAATACTTTGTTCAGTCGTTGTTTCTAAGTTTTCGAACTCGCTAGTTTGGTTAGCGCGCTCAGCCGTTAGATTACCTAATACTAGGCTAACAACGAAAAAGATAGTTGCCAATATTCCGGTGCTACGCGTCAGGAAACTACCTGCGCCAGATGAACCGAATAATGTGCCGCTGCCACCGCCGCCGAAAGATGCACCCATATCGGCACCTTTACCTTGCTGAACTAATACTAAGCCAATAATGGCTAGGGCAATAATTAAATAAACTACAATAAGTACTTCGTACATTACTTGTTACTCTGTGCGTTTTGGCAAATTGTCATAAATTTATCGTTCACTAGGCTGGCTCCGCCAACAAGTGCGCCATTTATGTCGTTCTGCTTGAATAGTTCAGCAGCGTTTTTTTCATTCACGCTGCCGCCATATAAAATTCTTACACCCGCGGCTACTTCATCATCATACGTAGCCAGATGGCTGCGAATGAACTGATGTACATCTTGTGCCTGCGCTGGTGTTGCGCTTTTTCCTGTACCGATAGCCCAAACAGGCTCATAAGCAATAATACCTTGATTGAGGGAACTAATCCCGCAAAGGTCGATTACCGCATCAATATCTCGGGCAATTACGCTAAACGTTTGTTCGTTATCACGTTCTTGCTCTGATTCGCCAGTACATAATATTGGAGTTATTTTATTAGTCAATGCTGCATGATATTTTTTTGCAACAAGCTCTGGTGTTTCGCCATAAATACTACGACGTTCAGAATGACCAACAATAACAAACTTAACATCTACCTCATGTAACATCGCGGTTGAAATCTCACCGGTAAATGCACCAGACTCGTTCTCATTTAAGTTTTGAGCACCAACTACAATCGCAGATTTATGGGCTTTCACTTGAGATGTAAAACGTTCTAAGTAAATGCTAGGAGGACAAATTAACACATCGATATCAGTAAAGTTATCGGCATTAAATTGTTGAGCGAACTCACTAATTAATGCGTTATTACCGTTCATTTTCCAATTCGCAGCAATAAGTGGTTTTAATCCATTCATTTTGTTTCTCCAAAGAAGCGCGGCAATAATAACGATTCTTGTGAGGGGATACAAGAACCATTCTTAAATAATTGCCGATTTAGTGCTGTTCGTCTTTTTTTTAGTCGCCAATCGCTATATTAGTCAACTAACGCATTAGAATTAGACAAATTATCAGCAGTTAAAACTATCCACAAACCGTTTTAACAACGTCACTGATATCATTTGCATGCCTAGTGACATCGTCAAGGTCCACCCCTTCCACCATCACTCGGATCAGTGGCTCGGTACCCGACTTACGCAGTAATACTCGGCCATTGTCACCAAGGCTTGTTTCTGCCGCACTAACCGCTGCCAACACCTGCTCGTTGCTAAGTGGATCACTATCGCCTTTAAAACGTACATTAATCAACAATTGCGGTAATAACTTCATGCCTTTGCGCAATTCCTTTAGGCTCAAGCCTGATTTAAGTACCGCTGTTAAGATCAGCAGTGCGGCGATAACACCGTCACCGGTGGTGTTGTGATCAAGTGAAATGATGTGACCAGAATTTTCACCACCAATCTTCCAATTATGCTCAGCGAGTTTTTCCATCACATGGCGATCACCAACATCGGCACGAACAAACGGGATGCCAAGATCACGTAACGCAATCTCAAGTCCCAAGTTGCTCATTTTGGTACCAACGACACCGCCGCCTAATAGGCCAGCTTTCAATGCTTCGCGGACAATGATAAATAATGTTTCATCGCCGTCAAGATCGTCACCTAAATGGTCAACCATCATTAAACGGTCGCCATCACCGTCCAGCGCAATACCCATATCAGCATTATGCTCAACAACCGCCGCTTTTAGATTATCAAGGTCGGTCGCGCCATAGCCATCGTTAATGTTTAAGCCGTCTGGTTTACAGCCAATGGCGATAACGTCAGCGCCTAATTCGCTAAAGACCGCTGGTGCGATATGGTAAGTTGCGCCATGAGCACAATCAACAACCAATTTCATTCCATGGAGCGACAATGCATTTGGAAAGTTACTCTTACAAAATTCAATATAACGGCCGGCTGCATCATCGATACGTGTTGCCTTGCCTAAGTCTTCTGATTCAACACAACCCATGCCCTTGTCAAGTTCGGCTTCAATCGCCAGCTCTAAATCATCATCAAGTTTGGTGCCGTCAGCGGAGAAAAACTTAATCCCGTTATCATAGTACGGATTATGCGATGCACTGATAACAATCCCAGCTTCCGCTCTGAAAGTACGAGTCAAATATGCCACAGCAGGTGTTGGCATTGGGCCCAAGAATGCGGTATCGATACCGGCAGCAGACAGCCCAGCTTCGAGTGCTGATTCCAGCATATAGCCCGAGATACGAGTGTCCTTACCGATGATGACCTTTTTGGTGCCTACTTTAGAGAACACTTTACCGGCGGCATAGCCTAATTTCATCGCAAACTCAGGAGTGATGTTACCGTCACCTACTTTGCCTCGGATACCATCGGTACCAAAATATTTACGTGTTGACATTATTTTCCTTAATTTCTAAATTTTATTATTGATTATTTAATTGCTTGTAACACAGCGAGTACGTCAGCTGTCGCTTTTACATCGTGCACGCGCACAATGCTAGCGCCTTGTTGGACGCACAATAGCGCCCCTGCAATACTAGGTGCGAGACGTTGCTCAATTCTCGCGCCCAAAAGGTGTTCGAACATACTTTTTCGCGATAACCCCGCCAATAATGGCAAGCCAAAGTGGCTAAATCGTTGAAAGTGCTTAATCAGCGCAAAGTTATGTTCCATCGTTTTACCAAAGCCAAAGCCGGGATCGACAATGATTTGATTATAAAAAAGACCTGCCTCGACGCAGGTATTGATTCGCTGTTCAAAAAAATCCAAAACATCTTCAATCAAATCACTATACTGCGGCGCGTCTTGCATCGTTTGCGGTTGCCCTTGCATGTGCATCAAGCACACCGGAACATTGGCATCGATAGCAGCGCTTAATGCACCAGGTTCTTGCAATGCTCGCACATCATTAATCAAATTAGCGCCACTGGCCACTGCAGCAGTCATCACGTGTGCTTTGCTGGTATCAATTGAAATCCAGCAGTCATGATGTTGACGAATTTTTTCAATAACCGGGATAACACGCTCAAGTTCTTGTTCGACAGACACTATGGGCGCACCAGGTCTGGTCGACTCACCACCAATATCGATGATAGTCGCGCCATCCTTAAGCATGGATTCAACCTGTGCCATCGCGGCATCTAAATGGTTAAAACGACCGCCATCTGAAAATGAATCGGGGGTGACATTTAAGATCCCCATAATTTTTGGCGAGGACAGATCGAGTACTTTATTGTTGTGTTGTAATTTCATACTATTTTTCGCGCAGGGCCCTAGCCATAAAAAAGCCCCGAAATTCGGGGCTTAACAAAGTATAGCTAATTAACTATGACGCTGGAGTGTCGGTAGAAGGATCGCTCGCATCTACACTGCTGTCAGCTTTCTGCTCACTTGCTACCGTCTTCTCAGCCGGTGCACTAGGCTTATCATCGTTATCGCTGTCTGATTTATCGGCCGCAGTCCAATCAGCAGGAGGACGAGGTTCAATACGCGCCATCAAATCATCAATTTGCAATGCATCGATCGTTTCATACTTCATCAGCGCATCTTTCATTGTGTGTAATACATCGATGTTATCTTTGATGATGTTATACGCACGATCGTAGTTACGGTTAACAAATTCACGAATTTCCAAATCAATTGCTTGAGTCGTGCTTTCAGACATTTGCTTGTTTTTACCGACACTGCGGCCAAGGAATACTTCCCCTTCTTCCTCAGCGTATAACAATGGACCCATTTTTTCAGACAAGCCCCATTGTGTCACCATCTTACGTGCGATATCAGTCGCTCGCTCGATATCGTTTGACGCGCCAGTGCTCACTTTATTGGCACCATAGATGACTTCTTCGGCAATACGACCGCCGTAGAGACTTGAAATCATGCTTTCTAAATGGTCTTTAGAATGACTAATGCGATCTTGTTCCGGTAAGTACATGGTCACACCAAGCGCTCGGCCACGTGGAATAATACTCACTTTGTATACTGGGTCATGATCTGGCACTAAACGACCAACGATTGCATGGCCCGCTTCATGATAAGCCGTCATTTCTTTTTCAGACTCTGACATCACCATTGACTTACGCTCAGCGCCCATCATGATTTTATCTTTCGCTTTTTCAAATTCTTCCATATCAACAGTGCGTTTCACACCACGAGCAGCGAATAATGCTGCCTCGTTAACAAGGTTAGCTAAATCTGCACCAGAGAATCCAGGGGTACCACGAGCGATAACGCTTGCTTTAACACTGTCGCCTAGTGGCACTTTGCGCATGTGAACTTTTAGAATTTGCTCACGACCACGAATATCAGGTAGTCCAACAGTCACTTGACGATCAAAACGACCAGGGCGTAGTAACGCAGGGTCTAAAACATCGGGACGGTTAGTCGCGGCAATAACAATTATTCCTTCATTACCTTCAAAGCCATCCATCTCAACCAACATTTGGTTAAGCGTTTGCTCACGTTCATCGTTACCGCCACCAAGACCAGCGCCACGTTGACGACCGACAGCATCGATTTCATCGATAAAGATAATACACGGCGCCGATTTTTTTGCTTGTTCGAACATATCACGCACACGAGATGCACCAACACCAACAAACATTTCAACAAAATCAGAACCAGAAATGGTAAAGAACGGTACTTTAGCTTCACCGGCAATCGCTTTGGCGATTAGGGTTTTACCCGTACCCGGAGGGCCTACGAGTAACACACCTGTTGGAATGCGACCACCAAGTTTTTGAAACTTAGAAGGTTCACGCAAATAATCGACTAACTCAGCCACTTCTTCTTTTGCTTCATCACAACCAGCAACGTCTTTAAAAGTAGTATTGATTTTGTCTTCGCTCATTAGCTTAGCTTTTGACTTACCAAAGGACATAGCCCCTTTACCGCCCCCACCTTGCATTTGACGCATGAAGAAAATCCATACCCCAATCAACAGGATCATAGGGAACCAAGAAATAAAGATATTGGTAAGCATGCTCGACTCTTCAGGCGCTTGCCCTTCGACGCGAACACCTTTAGTGATAAGTTGATTCATCAGATCTTTGTCATACATAGGTACAACAGTCATAAACGGTGTGCCATCGCGACGCTTACCACTGATGATCTTGCTTGACTCATCAACTGAAATTTCATCGATTCCACCACGTTCAACTTCCTTAATGAACGATGTATAATCCAACTTGCTTGCGTTACTACTATCAGGACTAAAGCCCTGAAACACTGACATTAATACCACAGCAATAACGAGCCATAATATTAGGTTCTTAGCCATATCACTCAATGTAATGACCTCTTCTCTTATTTAAAAATTAAAATACGGTACTAGCTTAGCGCTAAGTTTGACATATTATGCCGATTTTTCAAAAGAATTATGACGTTAATTCCTCTAACACCACAAACATTCCAACTAATTTAGACTACTATACTTTATACCCCGTCGCTACTATATAGACTTCACGAGATCGATCTCTCGAAGAATCGGGTTTTCGAGTACGCACAACTTTGAACATTTTACGCACTTCCTTCATGTAATCTTCATAACCTTCCCCCATGAACACCTTAACGGCAAAGCTACCATCTGGTGCTAAGACCTGACGGCACATATCCAATGCAAGTTCCACCAAATACATTGAACTAGGCTGATCAACCGACGCATTACCGCTAAAATTAGGGGCCATATCCGACAATACTACATCAACCTTGGCATCACCAACACGGTGTAATAATGCATCTAACACAGACTCGTCACGAAAATCCCCTTGCAGGAACGCTACGCCAGGCAATGCATCCATCGGCAATAAATCACACGCGATGACTTGACCTTTATCGCCAACAACTTTCGCTGCCAATTGTGACCAACCACCAGGTGCGGCTCCTAAATCCACCACAGTCATCCCGGACTTCATCAATTTGTCTTTGGCTTGAATTTCTTCAAGCTTAAATACGGCACGTGAACGTAAGCCTAACTTCTGCGCTTTTTTGACATAATGATCGTTAAAGTGCTCTTCAATCCAACGATTACTACTCTTGGTGCGCGTTTTTTTCTCATGCTGCATGGGATTAATTGTCCATTTTTTGCAATTGTGACTGCGATTTGAGACACAGCTAATAGAATTAAATTTGATATGGGGGTAAAATAAGGTTCTTTCAACCCCTAATACAGTGAAATATCTAATAATGAATTTAACCAACAAGCAAAAACAACACCTCAAAGGACTGGCTCACCATCTTAAGCCAATTATCCAACTCGGCTCAAACGGTCTGACTGAAGGTGTTTTAGCTGAAATTGATAATGCCTTGGCATATCATGAGCTAATTAAAGTTAAAGTTGCTACTAGTGATCGTGAAATGAAGAAGCTTATTATCGAAGCTATCGTTCGCGAAACACAGGCGCTTAAAGTTCAAACTATCGGCCATGTATTGGTTATTTACAAGCAAAGCGACGAGCCTAATATCTCATTACCACGCTAAGCTTATTTAAGAGGCCAGTGGTAACCATTGGCCTCTTAAATCAACTCAAAGAATACTCTTTCTTAAACGTTTTACAAATATCCACCAGTGGCACGTCATCAAACTCACCACGATAGCTTAGATATTCCATATGCTTGTCACCAGCGGTATTAAACGGCATAAATATCGAGTCATTCACGCCATCAAAGTCTGCGGCGACAATGCCAAATTTAGTACACAAACGCTGGTTAAACGCCGGGGTTGCCTTGACCCATTTATTATCTAAATAAATCACCGCGTAGCTGTGCCAATAAAATATATCACTACCCATGCTCTTTCGCAGCTTATCTGTCGAAATATGATTTTTAACATCCGCATACCCCAAACCCGCAGGAATACCAATCGCGCGACAGCAAGCACTAAGCAGCACCGCCTTATTCACACACCAACCTCGACGTTTGTCGACGACAAAGCTTGCACTCAGGCCAATAACACTTAAATCTATATGGTGCGGGTTGTAACTTATTTTATCGCGTACTGCGTAATAGAGTGCCACAGCCTGATCTGTTGGCGTGTCACCAAAACAATGCTTACTAATGAATGCTTTCACACTCGGGTGAGAAAAATTAAGATGTTCAGTTTCATCAAGGCACTGAGTTCGCTCTAATTGATTACTTAACATTTCATCTCCCAAAAAAAATGCCATTCACGTTAGGAATGGCATTTATTACAAATATATCAACAGCGCTAAGCGACTACTATATATAATCAATATTTGTGATTTCAAATTCCTTTACGCCACCAGGAGTAGTAACGGTAACTTCGTCATCGAGTTCTTTACCGATGAAGGCACGTGCTATAGGAGAGCCGACAGATAGCAGATTCTGTTTAATATCAGCTTCGTCTTCACCGACGATACGGTAAGTCACTTCCGTCTCACTATTTATATCGAGTAAGGTAACGGTTGACCCGAAAATAACTCGTCCATTATTATTAATTTTAGTGACATCAATAATTTGAGCGTTCGATAATTTCCCTTCGATCTCTTGAATACGACCTTCACAAAAACCTTGTTCTTCACGAGCCGCATGATATTCAGCGTTCTCTTTTAAATCGCCATGTTCACGTGCTTCAGCAATATCAGCCACAATTCGAGGGCGTAACACAGTTTTTAAATGCTCTAGTTCTTCGCGCAGTGCAACCGCACCTAGCTCAGTCATTGGTACTAAACTCATAGTGTCTCTTTAGCTTCGGCTAACACAAATAGTTAGCTCATTAAAAAATAATGAGCGTTATTTTAGAGAAAATGCACCCTAATGGCAACTACCTATTCGTTAATAGGTCATCGGTCTTGGCCGCCATAATAAAATCATTGCGATGCAACCCGCCAATCGCATGAGTCCACCAAGTCACTGTTACCTTGCCCCATTCAGTTAAAATACCCGGATGGTGGAATTCTGCTTCAGCTAAATCACCCAAGGTATTGGTGAATGCTAACGCCAACTTAAAGTTCTTAAATTTATATTCCCGTTGCAATTGCATCACGCCATCGACCACGATTGGCGCCCAATCTGGGATTTGGCTCATTAATTGTGCTAATTCTTCGTCCGTGACGGTGGGAGCACCAGCTTGACACGCTTCACAGGTTGCTTGACTTAAACTCATATTGATTCCTTTATTATTGCTTGTTTTTGTTCAAATTTGGCTGGCAGTAGCCCCAATTCGATTGCTTGGTCGACAATACTCATCAGATCGAGTTTAGTTAACTCGGTTAAATGTGCAAGGCTATCAACCACAAAATATTGCGGCTGTAAAATATCGATACGATACGGCGTCCTAAATACTTCTAATGGCACTAGCGGCGCTATGTCTGCTTCTTTACGATACGCATAATTTGTTTCACCAGGGGAAGATAGAATGCCACCACCAATGATCCGTAGACCATCATGACTGCGCACCAGCCCAAATTCCACCGTAAACCAATACAACCGTGCCAAGTAAACACGCTGTTTTTTACTGGCGGTTAAGCCTAATTTACCATAATGCTCGGTGAAATCGGCAAAGTGCTGGTTGGTTAACATCGCACAGTGGCCAAAAATTTCATGGAAAATATCGGGTTCTTTTAGGTAGTCCAACTCTTCTTGCGAGCGAATAAAGGTCGCGACAGGGAATTTCTTTTGCGATAGCAAACGAAAGAACTCTTCAAACCCGATAAGGGCTGGCACAGGTTCTGTTCTCCAACCCGTAGCTTGTTCAAGCACGGTATCAATTTCATGGAGCTGTGGTACTCGATCGTTCGGCAAATTGAGCAGGTCTAACCCCGCTAAGAACTCGTCACAGGCAGTATCGTTAATCCAGCTCATTTGCCTGGTGATCAGTTGTCGCCAAATATCATTTTCTTGTGGCGTGTATCTAATCAAGCCCTCTTCATCGGGTAATTTAGCTTGATAGGTTGTCCCTTTGGCCATGTCGTTTACCTCTTATAATATGTTCATCTCCATAACAACACATTACCGACGAGATAACAGCACACAGCCATCTTAAGGGCAGTGTAAAGGTGTATTTCTCAATTTACAGCCTCTGATTTACCCTGAATTCGCTTTAGTCAGATTCAGGCTGCGATTTCATGATGTTAGAAATAAAGTAATAAGCCATAAACGAAGCTATACCCGCTAAGACTCCTAACCCGATAAAACTGCCGAGTGCGGCATCATTGTTCATAATAAATTCTAACCAGTTCATAATCATATCCTTTAACGTTGTTATCTGGATAAATTATAAACCGACACTCATTACGCTTGTTGATACAGATCAAGCTGCGCCGCTGGCCCAGCGCTTAATACGCTAAACGCATGATCCAGATCATTAATCAGATCTTGTGGTGCTTCTAAACCAATAGAAAAGCGAATCAAATTATCCGATATCCCAGCGTTTAACCGCTCTCCTTCGCTATAGGTCGCGTGGGTCATCGACGATGGGTGTTGTACTAATGATTCGGCATCGCCAAGGCTTACGGCGATAATAAACAGTGATAACATATCGACAAACGCGCAAGTCTGCTCAAAGTTGGCATTAAGCTCTATCGCCACTAAGCCACCACCGGCTTTCATTTGTGTGCCAAGAAATTTAGCGCCGCACTCAATATTGAGCCCTGGATAATAAACCTTAGCTACCGCCTCTTGCTTGGCTAGCCACTTAGCGATGGTTAATGCGCTTTGACAATGACGCTCCATTCTAATCGCCAATGTCTTTAAGCCACGACTAATTAACCATGCATCAAACGGTGCCATCGTCGCACCAAAGTCTTTGAGTATAGTGCCCTTTATTTTATCAATTTGACATTGTGAGCCGCAGATAATACCGGCGACTACATCGCCATGACCATTAAGGTATTTGGTGGCACTATGCACCACAATATCAGCACCCAGAGTGAAAGGCCGCTGCAACATTGGGGTTAAAAAAGTATTATCAACAATGGACAATACATCATGTTGGCGAGAAATCTTGGTTAACGCGGTAATATCGAAGACTTGAAGATGTGGGTTAACTGGGGTTTCAAAAAACATCACTTTAGTGTTGGGTTTCATCGCGCCAGCAACGGCAGTGAGGTCGGCCATATCGACAAAAGATACTTCAATACCGTAGCGTGGTAGTTGCTCATTTAATAGCGAAAAAGTACAGCCGTACACCGCGCTCGCAGCAACCACATGGTCCCCCGCCTGTAAGTTAGCCAGCAGTGCCGCCGACACAGCCCCCATGCCAGTAGCTGTAGCTGCCGCATCTTCACAACCTTCTAAAGAAGCCATCTGGCGTTCTAATTCGCGCACCGTTGGATTACCAAGCCTAGTGTAAATATATCCCTCGTCTTCACCCGCAAAACGCTTCGACCCTTGCTCTAGGTTTTCAAATGAAAAAGTCGATGTTTGATAGATTGGCGCAACGAGTGCGCCATGCTCATTACCGAGTTTTCCTTGGTAATGAATTAATGCGGTGTCGAGATGATATGAGTTTTTCATAAACTTCCTTTGAGTAATACACCGTCTAACGCGGTGCTATCTTTTTACTCTAGAAAGATTATCTGTTGTCGGCAAGCTCGCGCAATAATACGCCATCACATTGAATGTAACATTAGTTTTACACCCCCTTAAACACGTTAATTATCAAGCGCGGATTTAGGGCGTCACCTAATGCTAATCAATTATCATCCCGCTGGTGAGCCAAGTCAGTGCGGGGGACATGCTCAGATCAAAGTTTTAGTCGTTTAATTTACAACGACACCACTCATTACCAGTAACGCAAAACCAAGAGTCACGGTAAAAAGTGACATAAAGGTTGAAATAATAATAATCTTGGCCGCTAAGTCACTATTTCCTTGCATCGCTTTCACCATGATAAAACTCGCTCCTGCGGTTGGGGCTGCCATCAATAGAAAAAGCACGCCGGTAGCCACCGGATCTATCGGCCAAATAAGCACCAAGATGATGAACACAACGGGACATAGTATGACCTTCCAAAGACTGGCTATAATCGCCGGCGCTAAATTTTGTTTTATTTGCACAAAATTAAGAGCACCACCAATAGATAATAGCGCTAAAGGTAACGTCATTTGGGTTAGGTAATGACTACTTTGCAGTAGGACATTAGGCATCGGGAACGCGAGAAAGTTAACGATTAATCCTAATACGATGCCAATGATCAGTGGATTTTTTAGAATGTCCTTAATGTTTTTTAGCGCCGAACTTTGCTGGTGTAAGCTGGCATTTAAGGTGTATATCGACAACAGGTTATACATTATAATCGTCACAGCGGTAGGCAGTGCGGCAATCACAATCCCTTGCTCCGGATATGCACTATCACACAGTGCTAACCCGATAATAATTAGATTACCTCTAAACGAGCCCTGAATAAAAACCCCTTTATCCGATTGTTGGGCGACAAATTTACTGGCGCAACAGCTCGCGGCTAAAAAAACCACCAAGGTGGTCGTTGCAATCAACATAATATGGCTAATATTGATTAATTGAGAAAAGTCCTGGCTCGAGGTGCTGGTAAAGAGCATGATCGGTAAGCCAATATTGAAAATCAATTTCGAGGTTACCCGAATGAATTCTTGATTAATAAATTTAATATAGGTTAACCACATTCCTAAACTAATAATGATAAAGATTGGCGCAGTAACGCTAAGAGCCGTTTCGAGTAACGACAAGAAATCTAGTGCTTGGTTCATTTAAGCTATGTTCCCTCTCAAATATTAAAATTCATAACATCAATTATATTCAACATCATCGCGGTTTTGTAACGCTAGCGATTATTACCCACCGCTAAAACTATGCTCATTGTACCACTACATACACAACGTTTAATTGAATCAATCATTTGGCCAACAAAAAAGGGCCTTATCAATGATAAGGCCCTTTAAAATTTAACTAATCTCGATTAAAAACCACACTGCTTACCTTGGTTTTTATCTTTTAGCCACACGTGTAATGGTGCGAAGTAATCGAGGACGGCGGTTGCATCCATTTGCTCGTTACCCGTTAGCACTTTATACGCTTGTTGCCACGGTTGGCTTGAGCCCATTTCTAACATGGTGTTTAACGCTTTACCGGCATCTTTGTTGTTGTAGATCGAACAACGATGAATGGGATCGGTATTGCCAGATATTTCACATAACGCGCGATGGAATTCAAACTGTTGAATATGCGCGAGGAAATAACGAGAATATGGCGTGTTTGCGGGTACATGATATTTAGCACCGGGATCAAACGCATTAGCGTCGCGAGCGATTGGCGCGGCAACGCCTTGGTATTTCTCACGTAGCTCCCACCACGCCTTGTTGTAATTCTCTGGCGTAACTTCGCCAGAGAATACTTGCCAGCGCCATTGATCTACCATCAGGCCAAATGGCATGAATGCAATTTTCTCAAGCGCCATCTTCATTAACAAACCAATGTCTTTTGACTCATCAGGAATGGTGTCAATCAGGCCAATCTCTTTGAGGTATTTTGGCGTCACTGATAATGCAATGGTGTCACCGATTGCTTCATGGAAACCATCGTTAGCACTGTTTTGGAAAAATACCGGCTGATCTTGGTAGGCACGTTGATAGAAGTTATGTCCGAGCTCATGGTGGATAACGGAGAACTCTTCGCCGGTTTTTTGGATACACATCTTGATCCGAATATCGTCTTTAGCATCTAAATCCCACGCTGACGCATGACAAATCACGTCACGATCAGCTGGTTTTTTGAATAGACTACGATCCCAGAATGTTTGAGGCAGCGCTTCAAAACCTAATGAGGTAAAGAATTTCTCTGCCCCTTTAACCATCTTGATTTCATCGTAGTTATGTTTCGCTAATTGCTTAGTGACATCATAACCTGGATCGGCATCTTGCGGCGCGACGAGATCGTAGATGTTGCCCCACGACTGTGCCCACATATTACCCAATAAATGTGCTGGAATTGGTTTATCTAATGGCACTTTATCAGCGCCATACGTTTCGCTTAACTCGCTACGCACGTAACAATGCAGATCGTCATAAAGCGGCTTAACCTGTCCCCATAATCGATCCAACTCTTTGCCAAAATCTTCACTTGGCATGTCGTAATTTGAACGCCACATCGCGCCTAAGTCTTGATAACCGAGTCCTGTTGCGCCTTCGTTGGCTAACACGGTTTGACGGGTATATAAGTCTTTCATCGGCGGGCTAATTTGACGCCAGCCCTGCCACACATCGAGCAATTGTTCGTAATCACGCGATGTTGCCATGAGTGATGTCATATCACCGAGGCTCATCTTTTCACCTTGAGCGTTAGTGTATGTACCCTTGCCATACATACTGCCAAGTTTAGCGCCAATGCCTGCCAATTCAGCCGACTTAGCCGAATCTTGTGGTGCTGGTATAACGATGCTTTGCTTAAGATAGTTTAATTGGCGACGTTGTTCGTCACTCACCTTAACATCGTCGAAGGTTGCCGCTGTCATCGCAAACTCCACCATGGTTTCGGTGATTTCTTGATTGGCTGCAGAGGCGAGTGCGCCGGTGTCTTCGGTAATAAAATTTTGGTAGATCCACTCCGCTTTATTGGCGTAGGCGTTTAGCTTAACTAATTTAGTGGAGACTTGATCTAAGAATACGGCGACATCGGCTGCGGTTGCTGGTTGCTCTACTTTTTGAGTGACTGGCGTTGCCGCTTGTTCTTCTTGATGATCACACGCGACTAACGATGTCGCCATCAATGCGGCAACTGCCGACATTTTTAGATTATGTTTCATGATTTACCATTATTATTTTTGATGTAGTGGCTAGGTTACCACTTAACCCTAAAAAATTCCCACAAAAAAGCCCGCTTAACGCGGGCTGATCTGGCTTTTCTAAATCTGGGTAGGAAATGGGTAGCTTATCGCTTAGCCAATTTCTCTTTAATACGTGCAGCACGACCTGAAAGGTTACGTAGATAGTATAGTTTCGCTTGACGAACAAGGCCGCGACGCTTAACTAAAACACTATCAACTAATGGGCTGTGAGTTTGGAAAACACGCTCAACACCTTCACCGTTAGAAATTTTACGAACTGTGAATGCTGAATGTAGACCACGTTTACGAACAGCGATTACAACGCCTTCGTATGCCTGTAGACGAGTACGCTCGCCTTCTACAACACGAACCTGAACAACAACAGTGTCGCCAGGTGCAAAGCTTGGAAGATCAGTTTTTAACTGTGCATCTTCGATTGCTTGAATAATTGGATTTTTCATATCTTTCTCATTCCTAGATTATACTGAA
>Ga0209395_1001401_pt1 | contig 33767 bp, 22 predicted proteins | sample GOMGulsemesocosm_3_FD_184635 | JGI IMG/M metagenome (GOLD analysis project Ga0209395, IMG submission 184635) | Methane-oxidizing microbial communities from mesocosms in the Gulf of Mexico - GOM9D Gulf of Mexico (SPAdes) (version 2) | ecosystem: Environmental > Aquatic > Marine > Cold seeps...
AAGCCACAATTGAACCATCTGAATCAACAGAACCTGTACTATTCATTGTAATTTCTTGACCTGAAATAGATGAATATGGACCATTAATTTGTACAACAGGTGCTTCGTTAGATGCTTGTATTACCACATTTGCAGTATCTGATGCTGTGTTGTTATCATTATCAGTCACTGTTAATGTTGCTGTATATGTACCTGCATTAGCGTATGTATACTCAGGGTTTGCTAAAGTGCTTGTATTACCATCACCAAAGTCCCATAAATAACTTTGAATACTGCCATTTGTATCAACAGTACCAGCGCTACTAAATAATACTTTTTGTCCTAATAAAGTAGTATAAGCACCATTTGCTTCTGCTAAAGGTAAATCAGAACCTAAAGAACGCTCATAATAAACTCTAAAAGTAGCGTTGCTATAATCTAAAAATGGTTCAATCATGACATTTAATTCACCACCACCAGCATTTAATTCACAAAACTCACTTAGCCTTGGTGCACTAAAAGGGCCACAATCGAAAGTTGTTGTATCTGGTACACTATTTAAACTTGCATACATATCAGGATCACCCGTATAACCACCGGCGATTACTACAACGGTTCTTGTTGCATCGCTAGGTACTTGATATTGAAAAGTTTTTACTGCATCTCCTTTTTTAGCACTTAGGTTTGTTTCTTCAGCTAAAAATATTCTTTCGCAACCATTACATAAAGTCTCATCATCTACAGCAAGCACTTGTAAACGCGCATTTGAATAAGCTGTAAATGCATCGACGGTACTATTATATTCAATAGTTGGTGATGGTGCTGATACTGTAACTAGCTCTGGCACACCTTTAGATTTAAATGAAATATAATCTGCAGTCCAAGTCTGTCCTTTTTTAGAGGGTACAGATCCTTTTGATACATATAAATCAGGATCTTCAGTATATCCATCTAAGTAGAATGCGACAGCTTCTGTACCACTTGGAATATTGATAACATGATTATCAATACCACCTTTCGCAGATGATAAATTTGTAAATTCTGTGATCAAAGACCCTGTAGGTGCAATATCTAAACCTGAACCATCCCAATAATGGTCTGCTGTACTTGTCAGATCAGATAAACCTGTAGCTATTAAGTTTTCATTTGACCATAAAGTGGCACGTGCTGGACCATGCAACGCTGCAGTCATTCTGTTAACCTGCCCTGCGGTATACATGGCATAGTTATCAGAATAATGCATAAAGTTTTCAGTATTAGTCGGCTGACCTAAACAGTTAAGTGCATTATTTTGTAGAATACTGCTGCTCATTTGTGGTGTATCACAGTTATTATCACCTGTGGCAGCACAAAATGCTTCTTGATGGATAGAACAAACATCACCATCAAATGTATGAGGTAAGTTTAACCAGTGACCAAATTCATGAGTAAAAACAGAGCGGAAATTTTCACTTGAATTTTTACCTAAGAAATTACCGTTATATACAACACGTGAAAGTCCTGCTTGTGACATATTTAATTCTGGGTACCAAGCAACACCTGAACTACTTGTTGTGCCATCGTTATATAAATCTTGTTGAATATAAATATTCATATATTTGAAGTTATCCCATGCATCAGCAGAGATTTCACTATCAAATTTTGAACCGTCACCATATCCAGATTTTGCACCATGACGTACAATACCGTTAGTTGGGTTCCCACTAGGATCTTTTTTAGCTAATACAAATTCAACGTTCAAATTATCACGAATCGCCTGAAATTCAGCTGCGATTGGTCCATCAAGTGTATTTGTACCAAGAAAATCTTCATTGGTTCTATTTAGACCATCTAAAATTTTAGCCTCTGTTAAACACATTGCACTTTCGTCAGTACAATTGAATTCATTGCCATAAACATGAAATACAACAGGTATGTAATAACGGCCTGCAATTCCGTTACCAGCAGCGGCTTGTATATCAACACTGGTATTTGATAGTTTTTGTAAAACAGCATTCGCTTTACTGAACTTGTTTTCAAGTTGAAATCTATTTGTTTTTTGAATTTGATTCCAGTCTTGCAAGTTTGTATCGGTACCACATACATTGCCTTGTTGGTTTTTTGTTTGTTGTGTTGAATCTATTTGATTATTTAGTGTATTAACGCTTATCTGACTTGAACCTGCCATTGCGGAAACACTGGTTAAAGCCAGTAAAGCTGACATTAACCTAGTTGCTTTATTTGTATAAGACATTGATTTTCCCTAGTGCTAATTAATTTATTTTATAAATGTTGCACTTACGTCTGCTTTTAAGCAGACATAGACCAAATATCATTATGCTAAATTCAACAATATAACCCAGGTTAACTCCATTAAGCCTTTACAGCGAGAGTTAAAATTATGCCAAAGATAAAAGGTACAACATGGATAATGTATACAATATTTAATATGAGTGCAACTTAAAATTTACAATTAAACCTAAAACATTGACAGGATAAGAGTTGAAAGTCTGATTATTGAGTATTTCGAAATGAAATTGATAGAATATCGGATTTAAAAGAGGTGTTAGATAAGCTGGATATTATTTTAATCTAAGGCCACAAAAATAAATGGCCCTGAGTTTTGAATGGAAACTACAACAAACGTATAATCTATTTAGTTGAGTTTTTTAACGTAACGCCTTTCATAAAACAGGCTAAAGTTTGAGAAGTACATTTTTTGTAATGCTTATTTTCAGGTTTTCTGAAAAAAGCACTGATTTCATGTTTACTTAATTCTAAACCCGCAATTTCAAAATGAGCGATTAAATCTTCCGCTTTTAAATTAAGTGCAATTTTCAATTTAGTGAAAATGATGTTGTTATTAAGCTTAGCTGATAATGCTGGAAGGCCTTTGTCACTAGGACCACGCTTATGGACAATATAACCATTTAGAAATGTTTCTAAACTTTTATCATCACATGGTTCAGAGCCTTCTTCTCCTGACTTTAAAATCCATGAATTTAATTGTTCAGCATTAACTTTTTGTCCTGCTAGGGCAAATATTTCAAGCATTTCTTCAGTTGTATGATCAAAAATTGTGTGCAACTTAAATAGTAAATCGTTATTTGTCATTTATGTGTTCCGAAAATTGTTTAGGTTATAAAGTGCCTAAATAGAATTTACAATTTTAACAGGTTTTAACACAAACACATTAAATATTAATCAAGAAGATTGAAAAGCTTATTTTGGTAATTGAATTTTATATGAAGTACCAATCGCTGAATTTGTTAAGGTAATTTTCCCATGTAACTGCAAGCTTATTATTTTTTCAACAATACTTAAACCTAACCCATGTCCTTTGCTCATATCGGTAGTAAAGAAAGGTTTAAAAATATCAGATTGGATATCTGACTGAATTCCACAACCATTATCCATATAAGTTAATTCAATAAAAGACTTTTTCAGCGATACGTTTATATTTATTTGTTTATGTTCAATTTTTTTGTCAAAAGCATGTACTAATGTATTATTCATTAAGTGCATAAAAACTTGTGATAATAAATTTTGGCAGGTGCAAATATACAGATTGTTATCGCACTGAATTGCTACATCAATTCCAAGAACGTTAGATTGGCACTCTTTTGTTTTTACACACTGAATTAAAAATTTTCGAATTTTAAATTTTGTCACCGAATCTTGGTTTTGTTCAATTGATATATCTCTATAGTCATCAACTAATAATGCAGCTTTTTTCATACTTGATTCAGCTATCTCTAGGCTATCATTGATATCTGTAATTTGACTAGTTAAGAGTTTCATCGTTAATTTTTGAGAAGTGATGTTATCTTCAATGATCTTTATTCTTTCTTTAATAATACTTAATGATGTAATACTTGTGCCAATAGGAGTATTTAAATGATGTGCCATGCCCCATACTAATGAATCTATATTAGAAATAGATTTTTGTTCAAGCATTTGTTGTTGATTATTAAATAGCGATAACTGCATCTCGAATGTCGCTTTAACTTCGTTTAATAATGAAACAAATTTTGGTTCTATCTTCCTTTGCTTTGTATCAAGTACGCATAAAGTGCCAAAAGTTTCCTGATGTTCACTATTTAATGGCACACCATAATAATAAATCATATCTAATGCTAGATCTGGATTATTACACCAAGTGGGATCTTGTAAGGCGTTGACTACTTCTAGAGGTTTTTGAGTCTTAATAACACGCTCACAATACAGCCCTGAGTCTTGCAATGTTTCTGAATCGCCAAGCGTATAAGGATTTATGGAACCTGCATTTTTTGCAAACACCTTAATTTTAGAGTCTTCTACTGACATAACTAAAACAACGGGAATATCCATTAACTGTGCAATAATAGTTAAAGTAGCATTCCAATTTGTAATGAGTTGATTTGTGAGACTTGGATTCAATGTATTCTAATTTAATATCGGGATATCATAAGATTATAGTCATTATTATAAGGTTGTATTCAAAAGATGTAATTAAAATGGCATGATCATGAATCACACCATAAAACCATTATTTTTTGATACAAATACTCTAATGATACAAACAATCGACATAGCTTTTAGCACTTTCATGCCAATCAAATCTTGCTTCTTTCGCACAAGAAATCATCTTACGCCACAGCTCAGGTTCAGAGTGATATGTCTCTAAAGATAATTTAAATACTTTAATTAAATTTTCTTGTTGTTCCGTAATAGAGTTACCATTGAAACAAAAACCATTCTCTAAATGATTAACTGTGTCTTTAAGCCCTCCGACTGAGTGAACCAAACAGGGTTGCCCCGCCCTTAATGCCAACATTTGGCTTATACCACATGGCTCAAATGAACTTGGCATTAAAAATAAATCACCTATTTGATAAAGTTCATCACTCAGTTCATGACCATAACCATTTAAAAATAAAAAGTTATCGTGTTTTGCCATAAGTTGCATAAACTCTAACTCTATCTGACTATCTCCAGAACCTAAGATAATCATTCTACCATTATTAGTTTCTAAGTGATTTAATACTTCAGAAAAGGTATCCAAATGACCAATATTTTTACGTAATAATAAAACCTTTTGATCTGTGAGGCGTCCTATACTTGTCACTAATGGACCTGTGATATTGCCTGCTAAAATCCAGTCGTTAATACGTTCATTTGCTAAATAATGAACAGTTTTCAATTGTGTACTTGCTGACATCCAACCTTGTACTGATTTTTTTGCATCTTTTAGTAACGTTTCAACTGAAATTTTATTGCTTGCAATATTTTGATAGTCACAGCCATTTAATATGCCACTCACTCTGCCATCTTGTGACGCTTTTTTTAAATCATCCTGTAAGCCTTCGCCACCAAAAAAACCTTTAGTAAAATTGGTTTCTTCTTTAACTTCTAGGGCGTAGGTCGGCGATACTAAATGTACTTTATCTGCCAAATTAATTGCTGCACGCATAGGGTTGAAACAATGTGGATACCTTGGATCACATATAACTTGCCCATCATAAGATAGCGAGCCAAACCAACTCTCTAAGCTTGATTCATCATGTGAAAATGGTCTGATCCCTTGTAAAGCCAGATTATGAACTGTGTATACTGTATGAATATCTTTTAATGATTTATACCGTGAATTGTATTTACATAAGACTGTTATAAGGGCGCTGTGCCAATCATGTAAATGTAATACATCAGGTTTAGGTAAATGTTGTTCATATAGTGCTTGTACAACAGCTGCGCAAAATAGAGCATATTTAGTTGCGTCAGATGAAAAAGGACGATCACTTGGATCATCCAAATATACCCGACCAATGCCACCAGAGCAAAATAATGCATTGCTTAAAATATACTGCTTTACCTTTGCTTCTCCTTTACCAATATATATTTCATGTAAAGTCACTTCCTCATGGTGACCTTTAAAGGGCACAAAAAAGGAAGCAAGCTTATTTGACTCATACACTTGAGAATAATTTCCATAATCTGGAATAATCACATCAACATTATGGCCAAGGTGAGCAAGTGCGACAGGAATGTCTCTTACAACATCTGCAACACCACCCACTTTTGCTCCTTTAATCGCATCATTTTCTGCTGCGACCATTAATATTTGCATATTGTTCTATCCCTTAAGCCAATTCGACTACTTGCTCTGAACTAATTATTGTTTGTTGTTTTTTGGTTAAAGCAATTAACATATCTCTGGTTACTAGAACGATGCCCTTTTTTGACACCCTAAAACCATTTTTAATATCCTGCTCTTGGTCATAACCAATTTCTAAGTCATCTGGTATCACACAACTGCGATCAATAATGGCACGTTTTATTTTACAATTACGTCCAATAATAGCAGCTGGCAAAATAACACTTTCATTAATCTCACAAAATGAATGCACATGAACGTTTGAAAATAACAGAGACTTTCTTACTGTTGCACCTGAAATAATACAGCCACCAGAAACCGTTGAATCAACTGCCATACCGCGGCGTTCATCATCATCAAATACAAATTTAGCGGGAGCTAATTGTTCTTGGTATGTCCATATAGGCCAGCTAGGATCATAAAGGTCTAATTGCGGCTCTGGTGAAGCAAGTTCCATATTTGCCTCCCAAAAAGAGTCTAAAGTACCTACATCACGCCAATAAGGTTGGCCTTTGTGGCCTGGATCACTAAAAGGAAAAGCAAATACATTATGCTCTTCTATGATTGCAGGAATGATATCATGACCAAAATCACGACCTGAGCCTTCTCTTTGTGCATCTTTTTTAAGTTGTTCAAATAAAAACTCAGTATTAAAAACATAATTACCCATTGAAGCTAAACATGTACCTGGCTTTCCAGGTATAGAAGTTGGACTTGTTGGTTTTTCATCAAATCGTTTTACACGGTTTTGATTATCAACTGTCATAACACCAAAAGTATCTGCGGCCTCATCCACATCTGTTTCGATACAACATACTGTCATATCAGCATTCGTTTCTACATGTTTTGCTATTAATGCACCATAATCCATTCTATAAACATGATCGCCAGATAAAATCATCACGTATTTTGGTAGCTCATGACGAATAATATCCATATTTTGAAAAACAGCATCAGCAGTACCACAATACCAATCATCACCATATCTTTGAGAAGCGGGTAATATTTCAACCGATTCCCCTAGTTCTTTTTTAAAGTGACCCCACGCACGATTGACGTGACGGATCAAAGAATGAGATTTATATTGTGTCGCAATACCCACTCTTCTGATCCCAGAATTTATACAATTAGACAAAGGAAAATCAATGATCCTAAACTTACCACCAAAATACACAGCAGGCTTAGCACGCCAGTCTGTTAGCTCATGTAAGCGAGAACCCCGACCGCCGGCTAGAATAAGTGCATAAGTTTCTCTTGTTAAATTACTAATATAACGATTTTCATAATTTGGCATTTTAACTTCTCCGTAAGTATTTAAATGTTTTTCAATTGCCAGATATCCTGGCTATATTCGTTAATAGTGCGATCACTAGAAAATGAACCACTTGCAGCTGTATTTAAAATGCTTAAGCGAGTCCAGTAGGTTTTATCTTGATATGCTAGTTCAGCCATATGCTGGGCTTTTACATAGCTTTCAAAATCATGGGCTACTAACCATTCATCAGTTGGACTTTTAATTGAATCAAGTAGCGGTTGAAATAAACCAGGTTCAAATAAATTAAAATGACCTGATTCAATAAGTGCTATCACTTCTTTTAAGTCCTGCGAGTTTTCAATGATACTCATAGGGTCATAGTTATTTCGAATTTCAGCTAACTGCTCTGATTTAGCACCAAATAAAAAGAAGTTCTCATCACCTACTGCGTCTTTTATTTCAATATTGGCACCATCTAGCGTGCCAATTGTTATGGCGCCATTCATCATAAACTTCATATTACCAGTGCCTGATGCTTCTTTACCCGTTGTTGATATTTGCTCAGATAAGTCTGTAGCGGGACAGATTGTTTCCATCGCTGTTACATTGTAATTAGGTAAAAAAGCAACTCTTAAATAGGGTTTTGCAAGGGGGTCTGAATTGATTGTTTGTGCAACATTATTTATTAATTTAATAATCAGTTTCGCTATAAAGTAACCCGGCGCAGCTTTGCCACCGAATAAAACACAACGAGGTGTTAATGTATTTACATCACCTTTTCTAATACGCTCATACAAATGAATAACATGTAAAACATTAAGTAATTGACGTTTATATTCATGAATTCGTTTAACTTGAACGTCAAACATCATATTTGCATCAAACTCTATATTGCAGTCACGTTTCACTAAGTCCACTAAATTTTGTTTGTTATCAAACTTGACCTTCTGCCATTGTTTTTGAAATGATTTATCATCATAAAATCGACGTATTTGTTTAACTTGAGAAAAATCGCGAATCCATTCATCACCAATTTTTTTAGAAATGAGCTTGGCCAATTTTTCATTGCAGTGAGATAACCAGCGTCTTGGAGTGACACCATTTGTTTTATTATTAAATTTATGAGGCCAAAGTTGATAAAAATCATTGAATAACCCTTTGGTAAGCAGTTGCGTATGTAACGCTGCTACACCATTAACTGAAAAACTGCCAACAATCGCTAAATAAGCCATTCTTACTTGAGGTATTTCGCCTTCCTCTATTAAAGACATATTGCGTTGTTTATTAATATCACCAGGCCACTTACAAGAGACTTCGACTAAAAATCGTGCATTTATCTCAAAAATAATTTCTAATAATCTTGGCAGTAGGTTTTTGAATAAAGCAACTGACCACTTTTCTAGTGCTTCAGGAAGCAGTGTATGATTGGTATAAGCCATTGTCTTTGTGGTTATTGACCAAGCTTGTTGCCAATCAAGATCATAATCATCTATTAACAAACGCATTAATTCAGCGACAGCAATGCTAGGATGAGTATCATTTAATTGAAATACGTTGTTTTGTGCAAACTGTGTAAAATCATCACCAAAACGCGTAACCCAGTCAGCTAGGGTATCTTGTAAACTAGCAGATGTTAAAAAGTATTGTTGACGTAACCTAAGCTCTTTACCATTTTCACTGGCATCATTTGGGTATAAAACCATGGTAATTTGTTCAGCTAAATTTTTGTGCGCAACCGCTTCTGTATAGCTTCCAGCATTAAACTCATTCAAATCAAATTCATCAGTAGCCTCAGCTTTCCATAGCCTCAGTGTATTTACCACATCATTTTTATAACCAGGAATTGGTACATCGTAAGGGACCGCAAGTACATCTTGTGTTCCTAACCATTGATGATGTTTTTGTCCTTGTTTGTCTTTATATACCTCTACTGAGCCAAAAAATTTCACCCTGCGAGTATGTTCTGGAGCCGATATCTCCCAAGGGTGCCCTTCTCTTAACCAATTATCAGGATGCTCAACTTGATGACCATTTTCTATACTTTGGTTAAACATGCCATATTCATATCTAATCCCGTAACCAGTAACAGGCAGAGCTAAACTTGCACAACTATCTAAAAAGCATGCAGCTAACCGACCTAAGCCACCATTACCTAAACCGGCATCGTGTTCAGCGTCTGATACCTCTTCTAATGTACTAGAGTATTGCTCTAAGGAATTTTTAACACTTTCATCTAAATCTAGATTTAAAACGGCATTGCCAAGTGCTCTACCCATTAAAAACTCTAAAGATATATAGGCCACTTGTTTTGTTGGATTGCGAAGTAAGTTTTGCCTAGTTTGACGGCATCGCGCAATAAGCCTGTCACGAATAGTCAATGCGAGCGCATTATATAAATATAAGTGCGATTTTCCGACACGGTCACGCCCTAATGTATAATAAAAGTGCCTTGTTAAATCATCATGTAGCGTATTTTCATCTATTACAGGTCCATCTTGAACATTACATAAATTGGAAGCTTTTTCACTACTCACTAATTAATTCCTTTTTATCTGCAGATAATACCCAAGCAGATTGAGCGCTAACATTTATGCTCTGCTCTGCTGTATAAAATTCATTTAAATTAGGTGAAGGCAAAGTATTTAAACGCACTTGCCAGCGATTTACTGTGTGGATTGTTGGTAATTGAAATGTAAAATCGTTTATTGAAGCATTAAAGATGATCAGCAATACTTCATCGTCATTTTCTTTTGATTTATCTGAGAGCATATAGCCTAAAATATGATTATCACTTTGCTGCCAATCAAGCTCTGACATAGGTTCACAGTTTTTATTTAACCAAAATAACTCAAACTCACTATCATCTTGATGTATAAAACGCGTTTGTTGAAATACTTTGAATTGCTTTCTCAGTGATATTGCTTGGTTTATAAAGCCATATAAGGCAGATTTTTGGTATACGTTTTGATCTTCCAGCCAACTAATATTGTTATCTTGGCAATAAGCATTGTTGTTTCCATTTTGAGAGTGCTCATTTTCTGTGCCTGCACAAATCATTGGCACACCTTGGGAAAATATAAGTGTAAGCAAAATGTTTTTCTGTTGTTTTAATCTTAATGCATTGATATTGATATCTTCAGTACACCCTTCAATCCCATAATTAAAGGAGTAATTCTCACTATGGCCATCACAGTTATTTTCTTCATTATCAAGATTATGTTTATCATTAAAGCTGACGAGATCTGTTAAAGTGAAACCATCATGTGCACTGATAAAGTTAATACTGGCACTTGAATTTCTGCCATTATGTTCAAATAAATCATTAGAACCATGAAACCTTAATGCAAACTCAGGTAATAAACCGGGATCTGCACGCCAAAATTTTCGTACAACATCACGATATTTATCATTCCATTCACGCCAATGACTTGGGAAATTACCTAATTGATAGCCACCAGGGCCTATATCCCAAGGCTCAGCAATAAGTTTTACGGTGTTTAAAATGGGATCTTGTTTTATTGCTTGAAAAAATGCGTGATGTGTTTTGAATCCTGAACGATCTCTTCCTAAAATGGGGGCTAAATCAAACCTGAAACCATCTACACCCATGATTTCAACCCAATATCTAAGGCTATCCATCACTAATTGTAAAGTACTTGGGTGACTGATATTTAATGTATTACCACAACCTGTATCATTGATGTACATACTTGGGTTTATTGGGTCAAGTCGATAATAGCTTGCATTGTCATAGCCTTTAAAACATAAAGTGGGGCCTTGATTATTACCTTCTGCAGTGTGATTAAATACCACATCTAGAATGACTTCGATTTTATGTTTATGAAGCTCTGCAACCATAGTTTGAAATTCGTTAATTTGACCGTGGCTCAAATACGCATCATGTGGCGTAAAGAAGTTTAAAGTATTATAACCCCAATAATTATTCAGATTTTTATCTTGTAAAAATCGTTCACTAATAAATTGATGCACAGGTAATAGCTCTAACGTAGTGATCCCTAAATTCTTTAAGTGAGCAATAAAAGCAGGCTCTGCTAAGCCTAGAAACTTGCCTCTATGTGATTTATTAATTAAAGTATTATTTATCGTAGCCCCTTTTACATGGCACTCATAAATGACCGTATCATGCCAAGGAATATTTGGCTTTACGCCACAATATGGCTTTAAATTTGATACCTTAGATTTTGGCATGAACTCTGCGGTATCTAAGTTATTTATTTCTTCCGTTGTAGTGTTTTGTGATGGGTGTTCACGAGCGCTTTCATCTGAGTTAAAAATAAAATCAAAAGCTGTTGAAGGTTTAAACTCGCCAAATAAATCTTTTGCATAGGGATCAATTAGTAAGTTATTTGGATTGAACCTTAATCCTTCAGCAGGGTTAAATTCACCTATTACTCGATAACCATATAGCTGACCAATAGGTAACCCCACTATTTGACCATGCCAAATATGCTCTTCACCTTTAAAAAGTTCAAATTGAGATATTTCATTCGCACCACGGTCATCAAATAAACATAATAATACTGCTTGAGCAGAGCTTGAAAAAACAGCAAAGTTGATACTGTTTTTATCTGCGTCATTTGATGAAAGCACTGTCGCACCTAAAGGATTAATCTTTCCTAGTGTTAGCTCGTAAACAGCCTGCATTACACTGCTCTTTTTAAATACAAAGTAGCTAAAGGCGGAATATCTAGATATACACTATTTTCAAATCCTTGCCATGCAATTGCTTGGCTTTTAAATTGTGTTTGGTTAGAAAAACCAGAACCTGAAAATACATCATCATCTGTATTCAATAAAATTATATAATCATCACAACTTGGCACCCCGACTCTAAAATCTTTATGCGTATTGGGTGTCATATTGCTTATTACTACAATATGCTCATCCGTATTTTGTGCAAAACGAATAAAACTGAAAATACTGTGTGTTGCGTTCGCGCCATCAACCCATTTAAAACCCTGTTGTTGGTTATCTAGTTGATATAAAGCACTGTGATCACAATAAACAGAATTAAGTTCTTTGATTAAACTTTGCATGCCTTGATGAGGTGCGTATTCAAGTAAATGCCAATCAAGAGATTTGTCATGATCCCATTCATTGAATTGCGCAAATTCTCCTCCCATAAACAATAGTTTTTTACCTGGGTGTGCCCACATAAAAGCAAAATACGCGCGCAGATTTGCAAATTTTTGCCAATCATCACCTGGCATTTTATTGATTAAAGAGCCTTTGCCATGAACTACTTCGTCATGTGATAGTGGTAATATATAATTTTCACTAAAGGCATAAATTAAAGAGAATGTCATTTCGCTGTGATGATGTGAACGGTGAATTGGGTCTTTAGACATATAACTTAAACTGTCATTCATCCATCCCATATTCCATTTGTATCCAAAACCTAGACCGCCATGTTCAACAAATTGAGTTACACCTGGCCAAGCTGTTGATTCTTCAGCTGCCATCATGATGCCAGGGTATTTCCCATAACACCTTTGATTAACTTGTTTTAATAATTCAATTGCTTCGAGGTTTTCTCTACCGCCATGAATATTAGGGATCCATTCATCCGCTTCTCTGCTGTAATCTAAATAAAGCATTGAAGCCACAGCATCAACTCTTAATCCATCAATTGCAAAATTATCAAACCAAAACATAGCATTCGATATTAGAAAACTTTGGATTTCTGCACGACCATAATTATAAATATGTGTATTCCAATCGGGATGAAAACCTTGGCGTTTGTCTGCATGTTCAAATAAATGAGAACCATCAAATTTTGCAAGTCCATGAGGATCAGACGGGAAATGACCAGGTACCCAATCAATTAACAAACCTATATTGCTTTCGTGACACGCATCAACTAAATATTGAAAATCAGCGACACTGCCAAAACGGCTTGTAGGTGAATACATGCCTACAGGCTGATAACCCCAAGAGCCATCAAATGGAAACTCACTTATTGGCATTAATTGAATATGCGTAAAGCCGAGTGATTTAACATAAGGTATTAATTGTTGTGCTAATTGATGATAACTGAGGTAGCCCTTTAATCCTTGCGCTAATTTTTCACTGTCATGCTTCCATGAACCCGCATGGACTTCATAAATACTTATTGGTTTATCAATAGCATTTCTTAATTCACGATTACGTTGTAATGCATTTTTCTCATTTTGAGTTTTATCACAACCAGATAGCGTTGTTTTTTCTGGTACGATAGAAGCAGTATCTGAAGGTAGCTGCATAGAAAAAGCAAAAGGGTCAGCTTTTTCTAATCGCTCTCCTTCATGACTAACAATGCTGAATTTATAACTTTGCCCAGCGAGTACTTCAGGAATAAAAATTTCCCATACACCAGATGCTGGATGCTTTCTCAGTAAATGTCGTTTATTGTTCCAATGATTAAAATCACCAATAATACTGACATTTTGTGCATTAGGTGCCCATAGTGTGAATCTCACACCTAATTGTTTTTTTTGTGTTTGCCAATGCGCACCTAAATGCTTGTAAGCTTGCTCCAATGTGCCTTCACTAAACAAGTACATGGCTTTTAAATCGAGGCTTGATTCAAACGAATACACATCGCTATGATGTTCAGATGACAATGGAAAGTTTATATTTAATTTATAGTCTTCACATAATTCTATTTTATTTAATCTTAGGGTAAATAAATCACTGTTTTTGTATCGTTTATATCTTAATTTTTTCTTCCCATCGTCATAACAAACAGATGTTGCACCAGGAATATACGTCTTTAATTCAAGTTCCTTTTCATTGACAGAATGAATACCTAAAAACGAAAATGGGTCTGAAAATAAACCTCTATTAAGTGCAGATACTTGTTCATCATAATCAGGAGTACTAATACTTGGTTCCATTAAAATTACTTCACTCATTGCTGTTCCTTGCCTGATTTAAATGGTTAAAAAAATCACTTTTTGAGAATAGTTCACTTGGAAAGTGCGATAATCGTCTTCGCCAATTTGGATATGCTTTATCTGTTCCTGGAATGTTTGCAGGTAGCTCGGTATCATCAAGATCATCTAATTGAATTGTGACTAACTTAACTTTTGATTTTGCTAAAATTAGTAATAAGCTTAGATAAATATCAAGATATGTTGTATCTAGAGTAAATTCTGCAATATTTGTTTGAGACTTATATTTATTAAGCCAATTAGTTAATTTTGACTTATCTGAAGCACGTTGTGTGATTGCATCGTTACATTCATTCTCAGTAGTAAATAACTTCAAATCATTGCGTAAATTTAAGTCACTGTTGTGCCACCAGGCCTTAAATGTTGGTACATCATGATTAGCCACCATGATCATTGCATGTTCTTTAAATTGATCTGGTGCGGTAAACTCACCTATTTGATTTTGTTCAAAGTAAAAAAGTAAATTAGAATAAATATCAGATGCGAGTAATGCTGATTTTATTTCTTTTGGTACCACACCTAAATCTTCACCGATTACACCACATTTGTTTAAGTGCGATTCAAGTTTCAATAAAGCGAGTAACTCTTCAAATGGGTAATAAACATAGCAACCCTTATTTTTCTTATTGGTATCTAAAATACACCACCATAAACGCAACATAGCCATAATATGATCAATGCGTAATGCGCCACAGTGCTTCATATTTGCTTGTAGTAAGTTGATATAATGCTTGAAGCCTGATTGTTTAAGTTTAATAGGATCCATCGGAGGTAAACCCCAATTTTGGCCCTCTTGTGCCCAAGGATCTGGCGGTGCACCTATACTGGCATCCTTAATAAATAGGTGTTCACTTTGCTGGAATTCATTACCATCTTGCGCACATCCGACAGCTAAATCTCTAATCAAGCCAATTTTCATATTGCACTGTATTGAAAATTGCTGGCATTGTTCAAATTGTCGGTTTGCTTGCCATTGTAAATATGCAATAAAGTCAGGGTTTTTATAGTGTTTATTGATATTTTCTAAATTACAGACCCAATCACAATAGCTTTTAATACTTGCGGCATGTTTACTTTTAAAATCATTAAATGATTTAAAATAGTCTGTATTATTAACACTGTGTTGGTTAATAAATTGATTAAATAATAAGAAAAATACTTGGTATTTAAATGAGGTTATTAATTCATAATTAATATAAACATCATTTTTATGTGTTGTTAACTCACTTAAAGATAAATGTGATTTAACCAGCCTTTTCGCTGTTAAACAATGTTCATAATCAGGGATATCTTGTATATGTATATATAAAGGATTTAAACATAAACGATCGCTTGGGCTATACGGACTGGCTCTATTAGGGTCATCATCAAATAAAGCATGTAACGGGTTCACAAGGACATAATCAGCACCTTGCTCTGATGAATACATGATTGTTTGTTTAAGATCGTTAAAATCGCCTATACCATAATTTTCATCGCTTCTAAGACTATATAATTGTAATGATATACCCCAAATTTTATTATCTATGCTCTGATAGGCTTTATCAGGGAAGATAATTAACTCGCTTGATTCTTCAACATTATCAATAGAGACTTCAATTTGATAATAACCAATTCTAAGATCATCAATTTTAAACGCTAATTCGCGATAACATTCATTATTGTAATGATAATTGCCAAACTCTTGAAAATTTGAAATATCAGAAGTTTGCTGACTAACAAGTTTTGAATTTTGATAAACCTTTAATGATATTTTTGAGTTTAACTGAGACTCGCTCACTCTAATCTTTAATAAATTATTTGAGCTATTAACAAAATTGGATTGACTAAGGATCTTAAACCAAGGTGCTACATCCAACTGAAAATTTGCATCATGAATTGCGTTAATATTGTCAAGTTCATAGCCACAAGCAGTTACAATGCGTTGCCTGATTTCATCCTTGATTGTTATTTTATCGCCATTATATCCCGTATATTGGTGTCCAACACCTTGTAGATATAAAAGCTGTTCTATCAGTTGCATAAGGTGTTAAACCTTAAACTTGATAGGTGTTAACAACGCTATTATCACTGCCAAAGCTATTTTGAATATAAGCGTCAGCGTGATGATCATTTTCCCATTTATCTTCATTAATTAAATAACGAAAGTGATAATCTTTATCTTTTGGAAGTCTTACGCGAGTGCGGTAAACTTTGTCTTTTTTATTGAATTTCATATCAATAGGTTGCCAGTCGTTAAACTCTGCCACCAACTGCACTTTTTTGACATCTGAAATATTAAATTCAAATGTTACTTCTGCTTCTTGTTTCGTTTTAAAAAATCTTTTAGATAACATATTGGCTCCTAACAGTGTTTAACCGATAATTCCTTGCCTCAAGCTGTAAAAAAATGTGTTCACAGCCCAATTAATGATTATTTTTAAAGTACGCTCAAATAAAGTTAACCATATGTATATTAAGATTATATGACAGTGAGATAGATAACTTCACTGCACCAAAATAATGCAATACATCATGTTTTTTTTATTTGAAATTCTAGTGTAGTAGATAGAACAATAAATAAACCATTTTTGATTGATATTTAATATAAATTAAAAAACTGATGTTTCAAATGATAATAGATCTTATTTAGGTGAGTTATTTTCAACTTGTTAGATATTTTAGGTGGTAAGTGATGTTGAGTTGAATTTAGTTCATATAAAACATAGAGCTAGGACTCTACATGAATTTTTTGTTTGCACTAAAATCGTGCAAACAAATAGCTGTTTTGAAAAATTTTATTTAAACATATCCAACAATTGCCATAATGAATGTACTTCATGGGTTGGGTGAATACCTTTTGGTTTTTCATTTTTCTCAATATTGAGCCAGCACGTATCAATTCCTGCATTAATGCCCCCTTGAATGTCAGAATGAGGATTATCACCTACCATCAGGATCTCATCTTTTGATGGGTTATCCATTGTATTAAATGCATGTTGAAATATACCCACATCAGGTTTTGCAATGCCGACTTGCTCTGAAATAACGAGAGTTGAAAAAACATCTTTAAACCCTGTTTTTTCAAGCCTTACTGTCTGTAATTGTGTAAAACCATTGGTGATTATGCCCATTTTTACTTTTGAAGATAAACACGCTATCAACTCTTTTGCACCATCTAATGGTTTACATATTTCAGCCATTGCATGTAAAAAGTCGCTATTAAGTTTATCAGTAGATACTTGTAATTTGTGTGACCAAGATGTAAATCTTTCATTTTGTAATTGTTTTGCGGTTATATCACCGTTTTGATAATCAACCCATAAAGGCTGATTAACTTTTTGATATATTTCATAATCCGTTAAAGTGAAATCAACATTAAAACGTGAAAACATTAACTTTAAACCTTGATATGCGTCAAAATGAAATAGTGTTTCATCTGCGTCAAATAATACCCATTTATATTTCATATTAATCTCTTAGTTCTGGAACAAGTTAGGGTTTATAAAAGGCGCCAGTGCAAGGACCAACGCTTGGGTGTAAATGCTTTCGCGATTGGCACTATTATTTGTTAATAAACCAATTGCCCCACCCTTTTGCTTTACATTTGTTGTGTTAAACAACTCATCCATTACATCACCCAGCTCTTTACCTAATTTTAATGACTCATATACACACACAGGTAATGGTAAGCTTGCGCTTCGCCCAATTGATTGTTGTTGCATATTAAGGATTGCAAAGTAAGCAAATGTCATTGGCCCATCTTGTGTTAAATCTATCCCCCCTTCTAATGCAACATAATAATCAGCAATGACTCCAGATGTTTTACAAAACTGTGCACGATTAATTGCCCCTTCTCGGGTTTCATATGCTGTCATAGGTTGATCTGATACACCCGATGGTGCATGTATACCATTACATTGAATGTCTTTATTTGGAAATACACTTGCAAATGCATTAGATACCGCATTTATTTTTATAGGGTTAAGTGAGCCAACCAATATATTTATTATTTCTTGAGACATGTATTGAAACCTTATGCAAATAATGTCGAGATTTTAACACAGCTTAGCGGTGTACCTTACAATTCAAATGTAAGAAATTTTATAATTTTAAATTAATAAGCTGAAATTTGATGCTATTTTTTTATTAAAATTTTAATTGATCTAGCACAGGTTTTATTCAATTAAGTATCTAGTGATTTTGGTTTTAGATCTATATATTGTGTCTAAAATAAAAATAAGCACACTATATGGTGATTTATGTTTAATTGTTATAAACCCCAAGTCGTATTTCAAGAGGTACCCAATGAAGTGTCTCTTGCATTTTTAATTACGGGTTGCCCTTTTGCATGTGATGGCTGCCATAGTCAAGACAGTTGGTCTGCCTCAGCGGGATTTTCACTTGATCATCAAACATTTTCATATTACTTGTCGCAATACACAGGACTTATTACATGTGTTGTATTTTTTGGTGGTGAGTGGCAATCAAAAACTTTAATTAAGCATTTACAGTTTGCTCAAAAGTTGGGGCTTAAAACCTGTTTATATACTGGCGCCGATAAAATAAGCGAATCAATCATTCAACATTTAGATTTTTTAAAAACAGGCCGCTGGGATAAATATCGTGGCGGTTTAAATCGCAAAAATACCAATCAAAAATTTATCAATGTAAAAACTCAAATATTACTTAATCACCACTTTTTAGGGAATTAAAATGGCTTTACTCAATGCTAATCAAATAACAAAAAAAATCTCATTTATTGACCAATATATTTTGGCAAATAATGCAGCTGATGGTTCAATACTCGACGCTAATGCCAATGTATCACATAAAAATATAGCGACTTTAGAAGCTGAAATTACCAAAGATTTTTTATTAGATATTAATCGTTCATTAGTGCAACAAAAAATAGCGAAATTATTTGATGAGGAATTAGCTTTTGAGTACGAGCGACAGATCACTGAACATGAAATATATGTACATGATGAAACGAGTTTAAAGCCTTATTGCACTTCAATTACTATGTATCCATTTTTACTTGATGGTTTAACTAAGTTAGGTGGTGAATCAAAAGCACCAAAACATTTAGAGTCATTTTGTGGCTCTTTTGTTAATTTAGTTTTTGCAATCAGTTCACAATTTGCAGGTGCAATTGCAACTGTTGAGTTTTTAACTTACTTTGATTATTTTGCAAAAAAAGAATATGGAGAGGCCTATTTAACAACGCATTCAAAACAAATATCAAACCATTTTCAGCATGTTGTATATGCCATTAACCAGCCTGCTGCTGCACGAGGTTACCAGAGTGTATTTTGGAACATCTCTTTATATGATGAACATTATTTTTCATCAATTTTTGAAAACTTTATCTTTCCAGATGGTAATGCACCTCAGTGGCAGTCCGTAAATATATTGCAACATTACTTTATGGATTGGTTTGCAATCGAAAGAGAAAAAGCGGTGCTGACATTTCCTGTTATCACAGCAGCGATGCTAACCAAAGATGGCAAAGTAAAAGATAAACAATTTAAAAGTTTTTGTTCTGAGCAATTAGAAAAAGGAAATACATTTTTTATCTATCAATCTGATAATGCCGATTCACTTGCGTCATGCTGTCGATTGCGAAATGAAATATCAGATAATACTTTTTCATATACTTTAGGTGCAGGCGGTGTTGCAACTGGCTCTATCAATGTAATCACTATCAATATGAATCGACTACAGCAAGATGGACGAGACTTAACTGGTGAGATAGATAAAATACATAAATACCAGGTTGCGTATCGTGAGATTATGAACGATTACCTAAAACAAGGCATGTTAACTGTTTATGATGCTGGATTTATTAATTTAGATAAACAGTTTTTGACAATTGGTATAAATGGTATGAGTGAAGCAGCTGAATCACTTGGTATTGCTGTTGGCAATAATAATGACTATAAAAATTACGTATCAAGTCAATTAAAGAAAATTTACATGGCTAATAAACAAGCTTATAAAACTTATGGATACCGTTTTAATACTGAATTTGTGCCAGCTGAAAACCTCGGTGTTAAAAATGCCAAATGGGATAAGCGAGATGGGTATAAGGTATCAAGGGAATGTTATAATTCATATTTTTATGTTGTTGAAGATGAGTCTATTAATCATTTAGATAAATTTATATTACACGGCAAGGAAATGATTCAATACTTAGATGGAGGCTCAGCACTTCATTTAAATTTAGCTGAGTCATTAACTAAAACTAATTATGAAAATTTACTCGATATCGCAGCGACTACTGGCTGTAATTATTTTTGCATTAATGTGAAATGTACAATTTGTAATGAATGCGAACATATCGATAAAAAAACTATTTCTCAATGTAGTGAATGTGGCTCAGAAGATATCGATTATGGCACCCGAGTAATTGGCTATTTAAAACGCGTATCAGCTTTTAGCCAAGGTAGACGAGATGAGCATAGCCGTCGCCATTATCATGTGAGTTAGTTTTAGCTTGTATTAGTAAAGCTAAAAAATAGGGAGAAAATAATATGATTTTCCCCCTATACAAGATGATTTGTTACTTTAAACCTATAACCTTTAATTTAACCACTGCTCTAAGATTTTTTTTTCAACTAAACCACTTCGGCCTTGGCTTTCCCCTGCTTTATTAAAAAAATAACTTCGAGGAAGTTCGCCATACCATGTTGGATCAATTTCATATCGGTTTTGTGATGCTCGTCCATCAGCAAAGTGCATTAAGATTAAATCATTTAATTGATACTGATCTATGACTTCATCCATTTGACTTTTCATTTCAATATCGGCGTCTGTATTTATTAATACTAACTTTAGATCAGGATCTAATTTGATCATGCTTGATATTGTTTTGAGCTCTTTAAAACATGGTGGGCATTCTAAAGACCAAAAAACGGCAATCCAATTTGAATGGAGGTTTTGCTTCTGGATATCTTGCCATGCCTGTTTATCAAATTGTGAACTTTGTGCTAAGCTCATCACTGAAAACAAGCAAATGTAACTATAAAACAATAACTTAAATTTATGTTGATAAGTTTTCATAATTTTACCGTCCAGTGCCCTGTGTTAGGGCGATGCCATGAAACATAGATTTCACCTTGATTGCTGGTATACAAGAAAGGCCTGTCTGCAGCAGAAGGAGATGTCATTAATTTAGTTGCTTGATTAAAGTTATCCCCTTTATCCAATGATTGTTGATGCCATAATTCATGTTCAGAGCCGTTAAACTCAAGCCATACAATATCAACTTGGCTATTGCTCGTTAATAAATTGGGGTGAACAGCTTGGCGAGAAAAATCTCCAATTGAAATAGGAGTTGATAACTTTTTGCCTAAATTATCTGTAAAAGCATAAAAAATGCCCTTACCTTTGCTGCCTTGATTAAACCAAGTAAGATGTAATCTCTGATCTGACTTTGAAATACCAGCGCCTTGATGAGGGCAACCATTAATAAACCATTCGTCAAAAGTCACTCTATTGTTATTTATTACCTTCTTAAGAGATAAATCATAATTGACTAAAGAGAAGTCACGAATATTGTCTCCAAATATATCGCGATACATAATTGATACTTGATTAACATCACTTTGTAAAAGTGTTAACCGACAACAAACACAAGTACCCTGTGTGATTTTTTCATTAGAAAAGCTAACAAGTTTGTTTTCGCCAAATTGTGCTTGCGCTAAATATATGGAAGCACCATTAAATACTTTCCCCGCTTTTTTTGCTTTATATTTATCACGACTATCAAGCCAAACTAAAATGAGTTTATTTTCATTAGTCACTATCATTTCATTAAAGCTATGGCCAGTTATTAACTTATCATTATTTACCGTCACTGGTTTACTAAAACTAATCCCCCCATCATTTGAATAACTAAATCTTATGTCACCGGTATACTTCTTAACACCTGGTCTAGCCCAAGATAAATAAACATGCCCATTTTTTGAAAACGCAATCTTTGGTCGATTTTCGCCTCGTGAAGAAACCTTCTCATTTATAGACTGCACTTTAACAGCTTTATTAAAGCTCTCCCCTTTATCATCAGAGATTGCATAAAACATCTGCTTTTTATTTGCCCACACACGCCAAGTATCACCATTAGGGTGAGTAACAATTGTCACTGTTTTAGCACAAGAGACATTATGTGGCTTACACTGATTTATTACTTCATCTGGTGTGTGTTGATGTGCATCTAGAGATACACACCAACTAAAGGATAAGACAAATAATAGATTGAATATTATTTTTACCATTGATATTTCAACCCAAAGTAAGCAGTGCGAGGCGCTGCTGGTTGATAGGTTTCTTTGCCATATCTCACTTGGGCTTCTTGGGCATAAAACTTATCTGTTAAATTAAGTACTCTTGCATTTAAACTTAATTTGTTAGTAACATCATAGTTTAATTTTATGTTTGCAATTGTATAACCATCATAGCTTTGCTCATTAGTTTCATCCATCCAGTATTCACCGATAGATTGAACTTCTAACATAGTTGAAAGGCCTTCAATCGCTTCTGGTTGGTATCTTAATCTTAAATTTGCTAAATACTCAGGTGCCATCACCATTGTTTTACCTGATAAGTCTTTTTCAACTAATTCTCCACGTTTAATGCGTCCTTCATCAATAATGAATTCATCGTATTCATGTTCAGATTTACTATAAGCTATTGATACATCGAAATTGTTTGCCACTTGCCAATTAACTGCAGCTTCAAATCCTTTATGTATCACACGTCCTGCATTGGTTAAAAAACGTTGTCCGTTATCATCGTAGGCTCTTACAATTGCATCATCTACATCCATATAAAATACAGCTAAATCAACTGATACCGACTCAAAGTTTCCTTTATAACCAAGTTCATATGTATCTGAGACTTCAGCTTCTATACTTGTTAAATTCTCAGCAGTATCGCTTGATTTTATATGATATAAACTGCCTGCTGTTGGCAATCTGAAACTATTTGCATATCTTAGATACGTACTTGAATCATCAGTTAAATGGTAATTTAAGCTTGCTTTAGGACTTAAATGCTCAAAACTATCATTTCTATCAGCTAAGCTTTTTAAACCATGACCAATATCACCAATTACTGACATATGATTGTCAAATTCAAATTTTGCATAATCAAAACGGGCGCCAACAGTGATCTCTAACTTTTCACTCAGAGCTCTTTGATGCTGAAAATAGGGAGAAATACTTGTATAACTTGTGGTGTCATCATAATAAACCTCCCCTTTAACAAAAGTATCAGCACCATAACCAGATGTTGTAATATCAGTGGGTTGATCTGAGAATTGCTCACCTTCTGTCAATTCAATATCTATTCCTAGAATTGTATTGGCATTATCTTCATGCTGCCAGTTTGCTAATGCTAATAAACCAATGGAATTCACTTGTGATTCATTTTTTGGCATATTAGTGTTCCAAGTTGCTGTGTAGTCATTTGTTCTATGGCGTATATAGCCAATTGCTGAATAATAATCTTCGTCTGAATAAAAATCCCATTGAGTTGATAGCTTTAAATATTGGCTTTTTCTTAAAGGATCACTTTGAAGTACTTGTTCAGGTAAACCTGAATCAGTTGGATCAGTTTCAAATAAATTTTTAGATAAACCTGCTGCCATTTCTTGTTCTAAGTCACTCATAACAAGGGATGTTGTTAAAGTTTGAAAGTCACTTATTTGAAATTCATGTCTTGCTGTTAACTCACTACGTTCAGAACCTGTATGATCACGCCAACCTGTATTTGATAAATGAGAAGCTGAAATTCTAAATCCATTTCTATTATCTAAATTCTGACTATGGCTCAGCGCTATTTTATTATACTCAGCCTCTCCTAACGTCATGCTTAAATCAGTTTCAGGTTGTTTACTAATAGGTTTAGATAGCACGTTTATTGTTGCAGCAACGGCACCTGAACCATAAAGTGCGGTTCCTGCGCCTTTTAGTACTTCAACCCGAGAGGCATTCGAATTAAAACTAGACCACCATAAAGCGTTATGATTAAAAAATGCAGCTGATTGAATTGGCACATTATCTTGCAAAAATAAGTAATAGCCGCTGGTATTCATCGGCATTCTGATTGCTGTTTTATGGCCCTGCCCACCTGAAAGTTGATCAATTAATACACCTGAAACACTATTTAAAGATTCTGCAATGTGCTGGCCATTATCAATTTTTAACTCAGCAGAATTAATACTATGAACTGACATCGCTAAATCGGTATCTAAAGATTCTTTTCGTGTTGCTGTAATAGAAATCCTTTCTATATCTGTAATATCTTTCTTTGAGATAATTTCTTGAGAATTAGAATAAAAACAGGCCGAAATACATAAGGCTAGTAGAGATATCTTTAAACAAGGTTGCATAATTTACTGCTCAATAAAAAGTGTAACGCAATTGTAATCAATGATTACCTATTTTGGGGTGTGACAAAACGTCGCAATTATAGAAGTTTGTATGTAGGATAGTGATATAGATCAATTAATTACTCTTAAAATATGTGACTGATTTTTTTATCGTTGCAAAATTTAACAAAAAAATTAAAAAGAGCTTAAATGTCATCACTACTAATTAATCAAATTGAAACCACTTTAGGCAATATCGCTAGTTTTTTGTGGGGATTACCTCTGGTTATTATTCTTGTCGGCGGAGGTTTATTTTTTGTCATTTATTCAAAACTAAGGCCTTATCGCCATATAAAACATGCAATAGATATTACACTTGGAAAATATGATAAAGAGTCAAAGGCACAAGGAGAACTCAGTCATTTTCAAGCATTAATGGTGGCGTTATCAGGGACTCTTGGTTTAGGTAACATCAGTGGTGTTGCTGTCGCGATCACCTTAGGTGGCTCAGGTGCAATATTTTGGATGTGGATCACAGCTATTGTCGGTATTTCTACTAAATATTACACAGCGACACTCGCGGTAAAATACCGAGGGTTAGATAGAAGTGGTAATTTACAAGGTGGGCCCATGTATGTAATACGCGAAGGGTTAGGCCAAAAATGGTTACCCCTTGCTTGGTTATTTTGTATTGCTTGTATGTTTGGTTCATTACCTATTTTTCAGATAAACCAATTGGTTCAAATATTAAGAGATTTTGTAGCAATTCCTAATGGACTTGCAACTGAAAGTCAACATTTTAGTTTTGATTTGGTCTGTGGGATTTTACTTTGTATTTTAATCTCTTCAATTGTAATGGGAAAACTCACTCGAATTGCAAAAGTAACCAGTCGAGTTGTACCACTGATGGTAATCGTTTATTTACTAATGACATTAAGTGTTTTGTTTATTAACTTTGAAAAAATATTACCTGCTTTAGCGTCTATTTTTATTAATGCATTTAATCCAAGTTCAGTCGCTGGTGGGTTGTTAGGTACGATTATAATGATAGGTGTACAACGTGGTGCTTTTTCAAATGAGGCTGGTATCGGCACTGAATCTATGGCTCATGGTGCTGCTAAAACGGATGAGCCAATACGTGAAGGATTAGTCGCAACGCTTGGACCAATTGTTGATACATTAATTGTATGTACCTGTACTGCTTTAGCTATTTTAGTCACAGGCGTATTAGACGGTAACTTCACCGGTGTCAGTTTAACCGCGCAAGCTTTTGAAAATACTTTTCCAGGGATTGGCGGATACTTGCTTATTCTGGTGGTATTCTTTTTAAGTACCAGTACAGTGCTGAGCTTTTGGTATTATGGTGGTAAATGTGCAGAGTTTTTATTAGGTAAAACTTTTCAAAAATTTTATATAATCTTTTATTTAGCATTGATAATTGTAGGTGCCATTGCATCGCTTAAACTGGTAATAAATTTAATTGATGTTATGTACGCTTTAATGGCTATTCCAACTATGGTTTCAACGATTCTACTTGCAAAAAAAGTAAATGCAGAATCTAAAAGGTATTTTGATAAATTAGACACTTAGTATCAGAATAATTAGTCGGTATAGAAATTAAATATACCGACTATTAAGCTTCTCCTACATTTTCGAACAATTTGAAACTTTTTCCTACACCATTTTAAGCTAAGATTTGTTTTATCAATAATTAATTAACAACGATAGATGAAAAAATATCAGCTTGAAAACCATGATACTTGGCTAGATTTATTCACAACACATAACAACCTAAACATAGCCCATGCATTATCAAATTCGCGCTTCATGTCTCTAATTTTTACAATTAGCTTAGTGGTTGTTGGGATTTTAGCTATGTGTATTGCAAAACTAACGATACTTATATCTTTTAATAATATTAAGTGAAAATTAGAATTATATAAGCTTAAACTTGTCGAATTTCATCAATTAAACTTTTAATTCGACCGGACTCAATTAAATCATGATATGACATAGGTTTATCAAAATAATAGCCCTGAAAATTTGTACAACCTTGTTTAGTTAAAAAATGTATTTGTTCTCGCGTTTCTACCCCTTCAGCAACACAATATATTTCAAGATTTTTAGCTAAAGTTAATATAGTTTTAATTATAGATTCGTTAACTTTGTTAGTACCAATATCCCGAACAAAGCTTTGATCTATTTTGATTACATCTATTGGAAATTGACTTAAATAAGTTAATGAAGAAAAACCTGTACCAAAGTCATCTAAAAATAATCTGAACCCTGCTTCTTTAAGTTTATTTAATTGTTCAAGTGCTCGGTTCTTATCATCCATTAAAATGCTTTCAGTGATTTCTAACCTAAACTGTCTAGGTGAAATATTAAAAGGATTGATTATATCAATTAGGCTATCAGTAAGATCCGAACGTAATATATGAATAGCGGATAAATTTATAGAGATATAAAACTGAGGGTTTAACTTTAAGAAACCAGAAAACTCGTTTAATACACGTGTTAATGCTTGCTCTGTTATCTTTGTAATCAGTGCTATCTCTTCAGCTATTGGAATAAATATACCAGGAGAGATCATGCCATTTTCTGTCGGCCATCTTAATAATAGCTCAACGCCACAAACACTTTTCTCTTTTGTATCTATAATAGGTTGATAATGATTTATTAAATCATTTGACTGCACTGCAGACTTTAATTGGGCTTCAAAAGTCATGCGCCTTTTAGCTTTATGATTCATCTCATCGGTAAAAAACCTAAATCCATTTTTTCCTGTTTGTTTTGCATGGATCATTGCAATATCAGAATTTTGAATTAATTCGTCTGCACTTTGCGCATCAAATGGGTATACAGCAATACCAATACTTGCTGATATATTGATTGTATAATTTTCAATCTTAATCGGGTCAGCTAAAAACTTATTAATATCTATGGCTAGATGAGTCAATTCATCAGGAGAAGAGAACTGTTCAATTAAAATAATAAACTCATCGCCACTTTGCCTACCAATGCAATCATCATTTGATAATAATCTTGATAGTCTTTGAGTTACAATTTTGAGTAATTGATCCCCGATAGAGTGACCAAAAGTATCATTAACAGGTTTGAACCTATCTAAGTCTATGAAAAACAATGCCGAAGTATGATTTTGATTTTTAGCATGTATGATAGCTTGGTTAATGCGATCTAACATTAACGTGCGATTTGGTATTTTGGTTAAGTGATCAAAGTTAGCTAATTTTTTAAGCTTTTCTTCTGATTCTTTTTGAATTGTTAAATCTGAAATTATGATTACAAAATGACGAGTTCTTCCTTCGTCAGATGAAACACAGTTAATGCTAACGAGTATTGGGAGACTAAATTGCTCTGTCGTAACTAAATCCTCACAACTATATTTATCACCTATATTTAATGAATCAAAAATTTTATTATATTTAGCGAATGCGTTAGACGTTAATGACTTTATAAATCGCGTAAGCATCTTATTTAAATCATCATTTTCTTTGCAGCTGAAACTTTCTAAAAATGAGGTATTTGCAGAAACTAGCTGTTTATCTATATCTAAGATTAATAACCAATCATTGATTTGCGAAAAAGCTTCACCATAAATCTGTGCTTGAAATTCATTTGCTTTAGTATGAGTTATATTTGTATAGGTACCTGAAAATCGATTTGGCTTATTATTTTCATCGAAGCTGGCAATTTTTCCAGTTTCACGGAACCAAACCCAATTCCCGTTAAAATTTTGCATCCTATATGTTGCTTGCCATTGCGATATTTCACCAGATATGAATGCTAACCAGGATGCGGAATAGGTTTTAGTATCATCCGGGTGAACTAGCTTTATATGATCTTTTAGTGTGAATTCTGCATCATTTTCAGGAAAACCAAGCTCAGAAGAAACTCTTTTATCTATCCATTTATTCTCATCTGGCCAATACTTCCAAATTCCGCTATGACTGTTTTCTAGTGCAAGTGCAGTTTCCTCTTGACTGATTTTTAAAGCATCGTGTGCTTTTTGTGCTTTATGCTGTAATTTTACTCTTCGAATATAAAATACTGAAACTATGATTATAAATAAAATGACATATAAAACTTTAACCCAAGGTTTTTGCCATGGCGGATAAGCAACATGTACCTTTAGAGTGATTGGTTTAGTTTTGCTCCCAGAATTAGGATCTGTTGCTGAAATTGAAATTATATGATTACCAGGTGCTAATTTAGAAAAGTTAATATGTGACTTTTTTAAATTATTAAAAGTTAGTTTATCAGGACCATTGACTTCAATATGATAGCGTACTCTATTGATACTTTTGTGATCAAAAATAGAAAATGAAATGTCTAAACCAAAATCATCATGAAGAATTTCTACTGGTTTATTTTTATATTTATCTGGCGAAAATTTTAATTCTCGTGTTAATAGTGAGATATCGGTTATGCTAACTTGTGAGTTTTGTTTTTGAGAGTTACCTTTTGTAAAGTCTTTTGGTTTAATAGTGACTAGACCTCGGGTAGAATTAAATGCTAAGCGGCCATTCTTTAATTGTGTCACCCCATATCCATTAAATTCATTTGCTGGTAAACCTTCTTTTACAGTAAATTCTATTAAATTAAAATTTGATAAACTTAATTGAAATAAACCAACTTGAGAGCTAAACCAAAGATCATTATCAGCCCCTAATGCTAATGAATAAATTGTATTTGAAGGTAGAATATTACTGGTATCAAATCTGTATAACTCTTTATGTGTTTGTTTATCTAGACCAATAAGTCCCTCACCCGAAACACTCAACCATAAAACATCATCGTGAATTAACCAATTATCTACATAATTATAGGTCTGAGGTTGGTAGTTTTTAACTTTATAGATAACTGAAATTTCTTTTTTTATTAAATGATATTGATATAAGTGTCCTGAATAAGCTAAAAGGAGGGTGTTGGGGTTATTTGGTAAAGGCTTTAGAAAGCCAAATGCAAGATCAACCGGTGCGAGTTCAGTAAGGGCTTCGAGCAATTCAAATGAGCCATCCTTAGAATTGTAAATATAATAATTTAAGTCGGTTATTAAGATGAAATTCTCTGAAGATATCTTCTGTGCAGTATAAATCGTTTCTGTTTCAAGTATTTTAAGTGAGCGTTCATTATAGTTAGGTTCAGTTACCCTCCCAGTTTGTTTATTAAAATGTTTTAATCCGTCAGCCGTGAGTAACCATAAAAAATTCTTTTTACTTTCAAAAATATGAGTAATGGTATGCAATCCACTAACAGCTTTTTTGTCTTTAGTCATCAGGAAAATTGTATTACGATTATTTGCTAAATCTAGTTTATTAAGTCCATTTTCTGTTCCTACCCATAAAATTTGATTACTATCTTGAAAATTTGACCAAATCATATCATGGCTTAACTTTGGGGTTGAAAATGCATTATAGCTTTTAAATCTTTGAGCTTGTGGTAACCAAGTAAACACCCCTTGAGTACGGGAGCTTAACCATAATAGGCCTGTTTTATCTTCAAAAATATCGAGAATTGAATCTTCATTGATTTGATATTGCGAATTACTAAACTTTAACAATGGTGTCATTGATATTGTTTTTGAATCGAATTGAAAAAGCCCTTGTTCTGTTGCTACAAAATAACCTTTATCATTCTCGTTCATATCCCATATATTAAATAATGGGATTAATAATTTAGGTTTTATGAGGGGATTAATGCCAAAGTTGTTAATATTGAGTTGATATAAACCTTCAACTGTCCCGACTAATAAACCTAGTTGTTCATCAAATTTTAAAAGCTTTGTATTATTTGAATCAATAGATTTTTCCCCGGATATACGATGTTCAACTAATTGTATTCGATTTGTTTTAGTATTAAGCTGATATAAACCTTTAGAAGTTGCTATATATAAAAAATCACCTTTAAACAATAAATCCCTAAAGAAATCTAAATCACTCTCTAAGGAAAAATATACAGTTTGTTCATCTGTTGTTAGATTATACTTTATAAGTTTACGAGATACACCAAGCCACAAGTTACCCTGCTGGTCTTCAATAATAACATCAACCATACTGATTTTTTCATCTGTGGGATTGAGTCTTCCTTTAAAAAGTTGTTTTGTTTCTAACGTATTTGGATTGATTCTAAATAGTCCAGAAAATGCAGTACTGACCCATAACATGCCTTTTGTATCTTTATATAATGTAATAATCGATTCAGAATCAAATATTCCGTTAGGTCCAGGAAATGTGGTAATTTTGTTGCCATCAGAGCGATTTAGCCCTAGTTCTGTGGCTATCCAAATATAGCCTAGATTATCTTGAACTGTTTTTGACACTGAGGTTTGAGATAAGCCCTCATCAGGAGAAATCCTTTGCAATTGTTTACTATATTGAGAAAATACAGTGGAACTAAATGCAAACAATAAAATACTAAATACTAAAAAAAATAATCTTTTCACTAACTTTCCAACTGATGTCTAATTAACCCCCCATCCATGTATAGTATTTAAAACAATAAGCAACATCCTATTTACAATTAGTCATATTATCGTGTTTAACTTTGGAATACGAACAAAATAAACGTCTTTTTTATTGTAGATCAAAAAACAATCAATTGAGGTTTGAAGATTAAAATATTGATTAAGTGGCATAACAATCTGCGAATCACTTTATTTAAATAATATTTTAAGTATAATAAGAATCACTCTCATTATCGGTATCGTTTGTGTGCGGATAACTTAAAATAATAAAGATATTTAGTGAATTTAAAATCAAAAAAACGTGTAAATAAAAAGTCACTCAGCATTGCTCGCACAATTCATATATATGTTTCAATGGCATTATTTTTATTTATGCTATTTTTTGCTTTTACTGGCATCACTTTAAATCACCCTCAATGGTTTGATAATAATACAAATAGCAGTAATTTTGTTGAGTCCCCTATTCCTGACTATCTACTACCAAGTCGGCCATTAGATACGAATTGGCAACAAGCGAGTGGCCATTGGCTTAAAAGCCAATGGGGTATTGCGTTTAATCAAATAGAGTTTGGTGAAGATGAAGTAATCGTAGTCCATAAAGGACCTGGAACATATCAAAATATCACGTTAGATTTATTTGACAATATAGCCATCGTTGAAACGCAAAATTATGGCGTGATTGCAGTATTAAATGACTTACATAAAGGTCGGAACTCAGGCCTGGCTTGGCGGTTAATTCTAGATATTAGTTCTATTTTAATAATTTTATTTTCTCTAACGGGCGCCTACTTATTATTACCACAAACTAGAAAGTTAAAAAAATCATTGTTCTATATGACACTAGTTAGTTCTGGTTGTGTTCTAGTTTATATCACTTTAGTTCCATAAATTAAATCGAGATTAAAATGAATAATAAAACATCACTTGCATGCGTGATTTTATTTACAAGTGCGTTACCCGTTTATGCGCAATCTAACCTGTCAGTTTCCTTAACTTTACCTGAGATTACCACCGGGCAATATCATCGTCCATATACTGCAGTGTGGATTGAAAATAACAAAGGAAAACATGTCAAAACACTAGCCCTTTGGAGTGAGCCTAAAGGTCAAAAGTGGTTAAAAGATATTCGTCGATGGTGGCGTAAAATAGGCCGAACAGATTCAAATTGGGTAGATGGTATTTCATCTGCGACTCGACCTGCTGGTACATATAAATTGAACTGGGATTTAACGACTGAAGACCAGCACCAACTTTCACATGGCGATTACAAGGTTTTTATCGAAGTTGTAAGAGAACACGGTGGAAGAAATTTACTTAAACATAGTTTTTCATTAAATAAAGACTTTAAAACAATACTTAAGTCGACTGCTGAAACTGGACCGATAAAAATACAGTTCAATAAATAATTTATAATCATTACTCATAGGAAAACACATGAAAACCAAACAGATTTTTGCGATAGCATCTTCAATATTAGTTGCTTCATTTATAACTAATAGCGTAAGCGCGCATGATCGCTGGATCCTACCAAATGAATTTAATGCTTCAGCTGATAGCTCTAAAGGGGTATGGATCACCTCTGATGTCACTGCCGGTAATCAAGTTTTTGTATTTGATAAGCCGTTTGGCTCAGAAGATATTGAAATTATTACACCAAAAGGTACTAAGGAGTACCCATCATCTAGTTATCGTGGTGGCCGTAAATCAGTATTTGATTACCAATTATTACAATCTGGTACATATCGTTTTCAAAAAGAAGTCGCTGCTAAGTATTATTCAAAATATAAAGTAAAAGGAGCTGACAAACCTGTTCGTACTCGCACAGATAAGCTTACGACACAAGCTATGATGCCAGAAGGCGCTTATGATTTAGAAGGTGCTTTATATTTCTCTCGCGTTGAAACTTATGTCACTTTAAATAAACCAAATAGTACAGCGTTTAAACCAACAGGTGAATATTTAGAGCTAATACCTGTCACTCATCCAGCTGATATTATCGAAAACAATGAAACTGAATTCAAATTGCTATTTAAAGGTAAACCAGTTGAAAAAGTTGAAGTATCAGTGGTCAGAGAAGGTACTTTATATCGTAATTCTATTGAGGCAATTGAAGTTAAATCGAATAGCCAAGGAATAATAAAATTTACCCCTCCCAAAGCTGGACGTTATTTGTTACATGCAACATATGAAAAAGCGCTAAAAGATAATAAGCTAGCGGATAAAATGGTTAATGCAATTTTCTTAACTTTTGAAGCCGGTTTAGAGTAACTATTTCAGGGCTTATTCCATATTGGTTTAAGTCCTTTAATGAAAGTAATGCCTTATTGATTAAAACTCCGCCAAGCAACAAAAAAACTACCTATTATATATATATAAATGAAGCAAAACCTTCAGTTAACGATTAAAATAAAACTACGACATTATTATGAGTAATCTATGTTTTATTATAAATCACTGTTTTATTTTTTTTCTATATTGTTTTTATCCAGCTTAACTGGCTGTGCTTCAAATTCCCATTATCAAAACTTAACTCAATCTTATCTATTACAAGATGAAGTAAATAACATCGATGGGCTCGATAATCCAAGAGTTGCTAAACTAAATAATAACGAAACACAGCTTTTTGT
>Ga0209395_1001402_pt1 | contig 33743 bp, 25 predicted proteins | sample GOMGulsemesocosm_3_FD_184635 | JGI IMG/M metagenome (GOLD analysis project Ga0209395, IMG submission 184635) | Methane-oxidizing microbial communities from mesocosms in the Gulf of Mexico - GOM9D Gulf of Mexico (SPAdes) (version 2) | ecosystem: Environmental > Aquatic > Marine > Cold seeps...
CTTCTAACAAGGCGCTTCAATTGACCGCTGGGCACGCAGTTTTTTTCAAAGAATTACAATTATCAGAGTTCAATCGTTTGTTGGAATATATCTTAGTTAATTCCAGCGTCAATTGAGCTTGTCGTTAGACATAAATGAAAGAAAAATAGAGGCAGAAATGGGAATATTTAATCGTTCTACGCTAATGAAAGTGCATGTGCTATTAGCAGCCTTTATTTTGCCAGTGGCAATCATGTTTTGTGTAACGGGAGCTCTTTATACGTGGGGCATAAAGGGAGATTATGATACAACTATTGATGAGCTACATCTGAAGAAACCTGTTCAAGGTGAGCTTGCGGAGCTTGTTGCATTAGCAAAAAAAGAATTAAAAAAACAAGATATAGAAGCTCCATCAGGTCAAGCTAAAATTAAAAGAATTGGTGCTTCTTTCAGGCTAGAGTGGACAGGTTCAAATATAGATATTATTTTAGAGCCAACATCACAACCATTAATTGCTAAGTTGGAAATAAAACGTACAAATTGGCATCGACAGTTTGTGCAATTACATAAAGCAAAAGGTGGTGTTCCATTTAAGATATATGCCGCTGTATTTGCTACCACCTTGCTATTGTTGCTTATTACAGGTTTTATTATGGCATGGCAAATACCAAAATTACGCAAACTAACATTATTTTCAGCATCATTTGGTATAACTGTTTTTGTTGCAATGGTTGTATTCAGTTAAATTTAATCGTTAAATGTCTAACCTAATTCGTTATATCAACAATGAAAAAGGCCGAAATTATTGGGAAACTAATGAATACAAGCCCATTGAAATACATTATCAAAAGAAACTGGACTGTTAAAAGACAGTGATGAAATAATTAACAGGGCAATGTTTATGTGTTCCTTTCAGTATGAAATCATGCCCGGTTTTTTCCAAGGCAAGTGCTTGAGCCATGTTTGGGTAATGAGCAAATATGGCTGATATTCTTTAAGACTGTGTCAGCGTTAATTGTTGAAAAGGTATAAATGAGCTCCTATTATTACTTAAGGAACCTCTGATCAAGTCCAATTATTTTTAGCTTGCTAAAACGGCCGCTATTTTCCACGAAGATCGGCGCAATAGAATGACTATTACGGCTCACTTCGTGAAAAATAGCGACCGTTTTTTCTGCGCTAAATTCTAACCAACTTAATCAGAGGCTCCTTAAATTTCACACTTAACGGTGAAATAGCCTTTACGTATCATGGGATGATCATCAATGCATTGCTCATTTATCATGTTATATCGCCAGCAAAATTAAGTGGTAAAGTGACTGTTATACTTAATCCACCTGAGTCATTTTTGTTAAACTGCAGTTGACCATCTAATGAAGCCACTCGCTCACGAATACCAAGTAAACCAAATCCAGAGTTTTCAACAAATGTTACGAGATTAATATCGCCATCATCGTTAATTGATAGCATAATTAATTCATGATTTATATCCAGTTCAACGGTCGCATGGGTGGCACTGGAATGTTTGGAAATATTGGTTAAGGATTCCTGAATAATACGAAAAAGTGTAATAGGGTGGGGGGCTGTTAATGGTTGGCAATCACCTTTAATGTGTATTTGATAATGGATATGCTTAGAATGCACGTTCCATTCATTGACTAATGCCTTCAGACTGAGTTCCAGGCCTAACTCATCTATTTCAGTCGGGCGTAGTTTTACCAGCAAATTACGCACTGTTTGCATAATGTGGCCATTAATTCGGAATAAGTTTTTTGCATCTTCAATAACTGCTGGACATTCCTGCTCAGCGGTTTGAGTAATCGATTCGGTTAGGGCATTAATTGCGGCCAGGCATTGACCCAATTCATCATGAAGCTCTCTTGCCAGGTAGCGGCGTTCTTCGTCTTGAAGGTTGATAAGCTTTAAACTTAATCTTTTTCGTTCAGCTAATAAGTGTTGCTGGCTTATGGCGAGTTTATTAATGGCAGAACTGGTCGATTGCCATTCCAGCAGTTCAAAATCAGGAATGCGTACTGTTAAATCACCTTTTTGCATTTTTTCCAACCCAGAAACAATGGTTTGAGCAGGGCGTAAGCCTCGATTAATAGATAAATATACCAATAGACAAACAGTGAAAATAGTTAGGGAAGAGAGTTCTAATAATGCGCGCACACTGTCCCAGGCTTGTTGCAATTCCATTTCAACACTTGGAATAATATGAATAGAACCATACGACTGTTTTTTATAACTAATCGATCTAAACACTTCAAGTCCTGGTGTGAATATTGAGCGGTAAATTGTTTCAAATAATGTTGGCCAGTGTTTGTCTGACCATTCATTTTTACGACAAATATTGCGCGTCAGGGCGTTATTTTCTGAACGATACTGAATGCAAAAACCAGAGCTAGCATGTGTTTCTTTCCATAAAGAAAAGACAGGAAACTGATCACGTTGCATTAATCCATTATCAATATGCAGCAGCTGAACGCTTAATTGCTTACTGATTGATTTCAGTATGGTTTGTGATTGTTGCTTCGATTGTTGGTCTGCACGGTAGAGCATACAAACTGTAGTCGTTAAAAGGCAGAAAATTGCCACAACAGTAATATTGATGAGCAAATGGTGTTTCAAATTCATAATAAAGCCTATTAGGCTATTTATATAATGTGATAGGTCCATTCTATGTGTTGAAGAATGGTTTTAAAAGTAAAAATTGTCCGTATCTTATGGGTAGATATCAGCCGTTTTAGCAAGCTAAAACTAATTGGACTTGATCAGAGGCTTCTTAAGCTATAGCTCACATTAGAACGTAAACAGAGGTGGTATCTATGACTGTTTATTTACTAAGTAACAAAATAAAATTAATATCAGTATAAAATACTGTATTGCTACTGATTTTATAGTGATATAGGATGATTAAATGTAAAGTCACATTGAGAAAGTGGTGTTCTGATGAATGACAATCTAACATGGATTTTTGATATAGCAGTTATGGAATGGTTGATTTTCCTTGCTGTGCTAGTTTTTTTGGCAATCGTTGGAGCTGTCGTCACACGCCAATCACTGAAAGCATTCAATAGATTAAATGATCAAGCTGTTTTGTCCTCTTCAACAGTTGAAAATTGGCATACTGAAAGCACCGAAACGGTCTTCAAATTACTTGAAACCACATTAAATGGACTTTCAAATAGGGAGGCTGATAACAGGCTAAAGAAATATGGCCTGAACCGACTTCCTAAAATAAAGGTACGTGGGCCTCTAATGCGGTTTTTCTACCAATTCCACAATGTATTGATCTATGTATTAATTTCTGCAAGTGCTGTTACTGCAATGTTGGGACACTGGATAGATGCTAGTGTGATTCTTGGCGTGGTTTTTATAAATGCTTTGACTGGGTTCGTTCAAGAAGGCAAGGCAGAGAATGCTTTAAAAGCGATACAACAAATGCTATCTCTAAATGCAATGATTATGCGTGATAATCGACAGTTGACCATCCAGGCAAAAGCATTAGTTCCGGGTGATATTGTATTATTGCAACCAGGTGATAAGGTACCAGCAGATCTGCGGCTGTTCCGTGTCAAGGGTCTTGAAGTTCAGGAGTCAGTACTAACAGGGGAGTCTATAGCAGTAGAAAAAAAGACAGAACCTGTTCGGATGGAGACTGTTCTAGGTGATCGTCTTTGTATGGCTTATTCGGGAACACTTGTTACTCACGGACAAGGGATGGGGATCGTGGTTAGAACGGGTGAGAAAACAGAGCTTGGACGCATCAGTATATTGGTGTCAGAAGTCAAGTCTGTGACAACGCCACTGCTACGTCAAATGTCTCAGTTTTCCCGTTGGCTTACATTCGCTATTCTAATTATTGCTGTTATAACATTTTCTTTTGGTACTCTGGTTCGAGATTATATCATTGCTGAAATGTTTTTAGCCGCGGTAAGTCTGGCGGTAGCTGCTATTCCCGAAGGCCTACCCGCAATCATGACTATTACGCTGGCCATTGGTGTGCAGCGGATGGCTAAACGCAACGCGATTATTCGCAGCTTACCCGCTGTTGAGACATTAGGTGCGGTATCGGTGATTTGTTCTGATAAAACAGGCACCTTGACGCGCAATGAAATGACTGTGCGTATGATTGCCTCCAGTAGTAGTCAGTTTGAACTGAGTGGTACAGGCTATGATCCTCATGGTTCAATTAGACAGATGAACAAACCTGAGTTAGTGGATGAACGTTCCTTGCTATTAGAGTTACTTCGTGCCGCAGTACTCTGTAATGATGCATCGCTGGAGCAAAAAAATGATGAATGGTTAGTTCATGGCGACCCTATGGAGGGGGCATTGCTAATAGCGGGTCTCAAGGCAAGTTTGGATGTTGAGGCAGAAGCTAAGCAATATCCTCGCACAGATCTGATACCTTTTGAATCCGAACATCGGTTTATGGCAACACTTCACCACAGCCATACAGGGGAGGCATTTATTTTTCTCAAGGGTGCTCCTGAACGTGTATTGGAAATATGTTCATATCAAAAATCAGTTAATGATAATCAGCCTATCGATAGGAATTACTGGTTATCGCGTATTGAGGAAATAGCAAAGCAAGGTCAGCGAGTACTGGCTATTGCAGTCAAAGCCGTTAGCTATGAGCAGTTAGAATTAAAATTTAGCGATGTAGATGATAATCTGACGATGCTGGGTATGTTTGGTTTGATAGACCCGCCACGTGAAGAAGCAATTGAGGCGATACAAGTATGTGATAAAGCGGGTATTCGAGTGAAAATGATCACTGGTGATCATGGCATCACTGCCCTTGCTATAGCTCGTCAACTCAAACTCGTAAATATAGATGAGGTACTTACTGGTCAGGAACTTGAGTTAATGAGCGAGGATGAGTTGCGGAAAAAAGTACAAGATGTTGATGTTTATGCGCGTGTAAACCCTGAGCACAAACTGCTTTTAGTCAGGTTGTTGCAGGAACGAGGTTTAATTGTAGCAATGACGGGGGATGGTGTTAACGATGCCCCGGCATTAAAACGAGCAGACATAGGTACAGCCATGGGACACAATGGAACAGAAGCTGCCAAAGAAGCAGCAGAAATGGTGCTTGCTGATGATAACTTTGCTTCAATCATGCATGCTGTAAAAGAAGGGCGAACAGTATATGACAATCTGGTCAAGGCCATCCTTTTTATATTACCGACGAATGGTGGTGAGGCATTAATTATACTCGCAGCCATCTTGTTTGGTTTTCACCAGTTGCCGTTAACACCCGTGCAAATACTCTGGGTCAATATGGTGACGGCTGTTACATTAGCTTTATCATTAGCATTTGAACCCTCTGAAAAAAATGTAATGCAGCGACCTCCACGCAATGCCTTTGAATCGATGCTTACCCCTTACCTTATCTGGAGAGTTATGTTTGTCTCTGTCATATTAATGAGTGGCACATTTGGACTTTTTCTTTGGGAGATGGAGCAAGGTGCCAATATTGAACACTCACGAACGGTAGCGGTGAACACGCTAATTATGTTCGAAATTTTTTATTTGTTTAACTCACGTTATATTACTGCTTCGGTATTAAATTGGTCTGGATTAACTGACAATAGATATGTGTTGATTGCGATTGCTATACTTATCATATTCCAATTAGGTTTTACCTACCTTCCATCCATGCAGTCCTTATTTGGAACGACAGCTATCGACTTCTATATGTGGTTACGCATTCTGCTCGTCTCCTCTTCAGTATTATTCCTGGTAGAACTGGAGAAGTTTTTTGTGCGGTTTATGAGACTCAACTGAACAACTGCAGTGTTCCTCAAAATTTGCAGGGTTTATTCTTATAAGCTGTCTTACCGCTATCCAGTGGTTTTGGTGTGGCTACATTAAAGAGGACACTGGCATTGGCTCAGTTAACTATCAATTTTGTAGGGGGGTAGATGAAGTTTTGGGTTTTGAAATTATCTATGACACAGGTTTTTGAATGCTCTTAACCTAGTCGATAATTAGATGCACCTCAAGTGTGGAGCCATTGTTCTTCAAACTGTTCAGCACTGATAGGCTTACCAAAGTAATAGCCCTGACAACGATGGCAGCCATAACTTTTTAGTAATTCAAACTGCTCTTTTGTCTCGACTCCTTCCGCAAGTGTGGTTAAGCTCAGTGCAGTGCCCAAGTCAATAATAGCTCGCACAATGGCTGCATCATCAGCATTTTGTACCATATCACTAACAAAAGACCGATCAATTTTCAGCAAATCAACATTAAACGCTTTTAAGCGTCCTAGGGAAGAATAATCAGTACCAAAATCATCAATTGCCAGTGTAAAGCCAAAGTTTCTTAACTGGTGAAGTACGGTCATAACCGTCTCTGGGTATTGTGCTAAACCTCCTTCCGTTATTTCCAGCTCAATGTTATGAGTGGCGACACCAAATTTCTGACAAATATTCAGAGTTTTCAGTACAAAATCTGCATTGATAATTTGATGAATAGATATATTTAACGCAATATAGTCCAAATTGTTAGGGTATTTTTGCGCCCATTCCTTATATTGTGTACAGACTTGTTCGATAATCCACTCACCAATTTCTTCAATTAAACCGCATTCTTCTGCTAACGGAATAAATACTAGGGGGGGAATAGAACCTAACTCTGTTGAGTGCCAGCGCAATAAAGCTTCAGCACCTATTGTTTGTTGTGTCTCCACATCAATTAGAGGCTGATACACTAGTGACAACTCATGCGCTGCCAGAGCCTGTCGCAAAGCATGCTTCATATTATGACGTTTAGTAATACATTCGGTCATCTCTTTAGAAAAGAATCGATAAGTATTGCGCCCTGCATTTTTTGCCTCATACATAGCCGTATCAGCCTGCTGGATAAGCTGTTGACTATTGTCAGCATTATCTGGGTAAATCACGACCCCAATACTAGCGCCACTATGTAATATATGTTCACCATATTCATGCGGGGTAAGCAGTAGTTCCAAAATATTGTTCACAATTCTTTGTACAATATTAACGACTTGATTTTGTTCGCCTTGTAACTGACGCAAAATAATCACAAATTCATCGCCACCCAAACGCGCTAAGGTATCACTTACTCTTAAACAAGTTGCCATACGTTTAGCAACATTGATCAACAAAGCATCTCCCGCATCATGCCCAAAGGTATCATTCACCTCTTTAAACCGGTCCAAATCAATAAATAATAAGGCTACTTTAGTATTATTCCTATCAGCTTGAAGAATTGCCTGTTCTAAGCGATCATGAAATAAGCTACGATTGGGTAGTGTCGTTAATGAGTCATAATAAGCCAGTTGGTTAATACGTTCTTCAGCGGCTTTTTTCAAAGAAATATCAGCGAATGAGGCAACATAGTTTTTAATCTTTCCTTGCTTATCACGTACTACAGTAATACTGCTCCATTGTGGGTACAGTTCGCCGTTCTTACGCCTATTCCAAAATTCCCCCTCCCAGCAATTTTGTTCATGTAAGGATTGCCACATTTTTTGATAAAACACATCATCTTGTTTATCTGACTTTAAAATAGAGGGGTTTTTACCTATAACATCCTCTTCTGTATAACCCGTAACATGAGTGAAGCTTGGATTAACATTCAGAACATTATTATTAGCATCGGTAATGATTAAGCTAGTTAAGTTATGTTCAAAAACAGTTCTGGCTAATTGATTCTCTTCTAAAGCTTGTTTATGACTAATCAGCTCAGCAATGGTGACTGAAAAACTTTGTAAAATATTAGCTTCATTTTCATTAATTTTTTGCCCAGGAGTTAAATAGAGGCACAGCACGCCATAAAGCCGCCCATCAGAAATTAAAGGCATATTATAATGCCCATGATCTTGCATTCCCTCGAAGTGAACAGTATGCGCTTTATTCAGATGAAGATGGTGCTGGATTTCTAGCTCACTGGCAGCCTTACCGCACAAACATTGTCCATACTGCACTTTAGCGCACTGCTGGCTAATTTGCGGGGCTATATTAAATTCTGCCACCATAGATAAACTTTGGTCATCAGCATTACTCAGAAAAATAGCACCTTGTGGTAAGGTCTTTAGCCAGGAAACTCCTTGAATAATTCTCAATGCTTTATTTAAAAAACCCTCCATGGATAATTCATGGAGGGGTAAGGAAAGCAACTGATTCGTTGATTGTTGGCTCTCAAGGTTTTTTTCAATAAGTGTTTTGTTGTCTAATAACTCTAAACCATTAACCCTGACTCTCCAGGCAACAGGTAAGACAAAAATAAGTAACATCGCAACATCCAGTATTGCATTAATCAGTTTAGATGTATTTTCTGGAACAATAATGGGTAGGGTCAACATAATGGTTAACTCTGAAATACCGATTATCAGTAATACTTTCCACAAAATTATTTTACTAAATCGTAGTGATGAAAAAAGCAGTAACAACATAATTAACAGCGTTGCACTGATCACAGCATAGGCTAAATTATTTCCCATCAATCCGTTTGTCTTTGCAGCTAGCGATATAGCTTCTGGTGCAAAAAATGCGGCTTCCATTCCAGCATAATGCATGGCACTAACTGCTAAACCCAAAACTACACCGGCAGAATATAAAGTTAAGCTATTCTTTTTATAGTTATTTTCCCAGTTTCCAATTATATTTAAACCAATATACGAGGCTGTAAAAGCAATTAATATAGAGACAATAACCCATGTTGTTTCATAAACAATAGCAGGGGCCATATACATCGAAGCCATTCCAGAGTAATGCATAATGCAAATTGACGTGGCAAGTAGAACAGAAGCTGAAACATGATGCCAGAGTGATTTTTTCTCTGCACTAATCAGAGCCATAGCTGGAATCGACCCCATAATAGAAAATAGATAGGATGAAAAGGTCAACCCAGGTGCATAAGCTAAAACCATGGGTAGTTTTACCGCTAACATACCAATAAAATGCATGGACCAAATGCCTGTAGCAAATGCAATGCCTGCTAAAACAATACGTAAATTCTTAAGCCGTTTAGGTAATACATTCACACCGTCCATGATAGTCAGCGAGATACAGGAACTAAAAATTGCAATGGTGATGGAAATGATAACTAGCATAGGTTGATATTCAGCCTGCATACAGTGATTCTCTTTGTTATTTTTAATTATGCCGTAGGAGGGAAAGCTATATTAATACGTACAGCATTAAACTACTAGATCATGCATATATTTAGTTATCGTAACGGCAAACATTTATGCCCTTTCCTGGAGTCCACTAGAGTTCTCTATTAACGGTTTGCTCTCTGTAAATTTTGATACCGGTCCAGGTATTAAGGAAGGCTGGTCAAATTACGTCACTTCATCTGGGTTGTTAATCTCTATCGAGGAAGGCCTTACATTGATCTATGACCTCAAATATCCCCTGATTATTGACTAGGTGTGTCGAGGTATATCAATTAAGATGGGGTTACCGCAAGATGAATTGGCGTTATTACAAAAAACGACGAGTCTGGCTGAGCCGATTAAATTGAACTCACTCTCTCAGAAGCCGGAATCAACTTATCAGTTTATGGGGTCGAAATTAATGGTCAGTCCTGTTATCACCAGAACATCAGTGCTCTACAGAAGCTGTGGAACAATGGATAGCTGCTGGACATTCTAAAACAGAATTTGATGTGAATCTAAATGGCTGCCGCTAGTGATCTATTACCAGAAAAATAATCTCACCTTATTACTGACAAAGTAAGTTCTATACCCATTACACTTCAAGATGCTTGATTTCTATGTCTCGTCATTCCTGCATGCTCTTAGCAGGAATCCAGTCTACCACTAGATTCCCGATAAAAGACTTCGGGAATGACGGCTTGGGTAATTCCTGCAACTTCAAGTCGTTTGGCTATATAGTGATTTGTATTAGTCCGTAAATTTGCCCAGATAATCAGACTAATACAATTTATAGTGGGCTAGTTGCCATGATTTGGCGGCATTTCTTCAAAAGTTGGTACGTTTTTATCCATAAAATCCCAGCATGGTCTTTTTTTATTAAAAACAATGAAAGCAGGTTTAAACCAGTCGCTATTATTCATGGTACCTGCTGACACGCCAATAATCTTTTCATTACTGCTTAGTGTACCGAATAAAGGGCTTCCACATTCTGGACAAAAAATACGTGTAATGGTTGAGCCTGAGTCTGTTTTTGAATGGTAACTTTTGGTTTTACCTTCAATAATGACATGCTCTTTTTTAAAGAAAGCATTGGATATATGCCCCGTCCCGGATGATCTTCTGCAATCATCACAATGACATTGCCCCATATTGACAGGGGGAGAGGAAATTTTATATGTAACTTTTCCACATAAGCAGCGGCCTGTTGCAAAATTGTTATCTGACATGAATTTTTCCTATCTATTTTTTTTAGTGATATTTCATAATACTCGAATGGGTGAATTATGTGCTGTTTCTAGTGTTACCCTGCAATATTTAGGATGCTTTTAAGGTATTCAGATAACGTTCCAACTCTCTACCACAGCTATAATAAACATCTTTATTTTGATGGTTTTTAACCATACCTAAAGTGCCTTCAAGTGCGCATAGAATAAATTGGGCACAGTCATCTGGATTAATATTTTTATCAACAATACCTTGTTGCTGGCCTTTTTCAAGCACTTCAGAAATCTCTGATTTCCAAATTTTAAAAAACACCTCAATCCTCTTTCTAAAGCCTTCATCAATAGGGGACATTTCTTGTGCCAGATTGTTTAAGGGACAGCCTAAGTTAAAAAAATCATCACTCCATACGCTATCTAGTTTTACATACAGCTGATAAATCCCCTCTAAAGGATCTGAGTAGTTTTTAAGAGGATCTATCCATAGTGCGGTCATTCGATCTTGTATTCTTTCTTCAAGCACGGCATAGCCCAAGGCTTGTTTACTGGGAAAGTGATGGTACATGGCTCCCTTTTTTAAATCGGTACTTTTCAATACTTGATCAATTCGCATGCCTTGATAGCCGTGTTTATGCATTTCTTGAAAAGCGGCTTGAATAATTCTATTGCGCGTATTTTCTGGGTTGCGTTCAGTTTTCATCAATAACTCCAAAAATAGTTTAAGAATATTATAGACAGACCAGTTGGTTTGTACTAGTATTTATTACAAACAGACTGGTTGGTCTGTTTAAAGGTTCAAGCGTTTTGGAGAATTAAAATGATAAATTTATACACAGCAAATACCTTTAATGGGCAGCGGGTATCGATTATGCTGGAAGAAATAGAATTGCCTTATAGCGTGCATAAGGTCGATTTAGCAAAAGGGGAGCAACGACAAGCTGAGTTTTTGCAGTTAAACCCCAGTGGCAGAATCCCTGTATTGCTAGATCAAGCTGATGAAGCATCAGAACCTTTAGTGATCACTCAATCTACCGCTATATTACAGTATCTAGCTGAAAAATCAGGCAAGCTATTACCTGAGTCAATCGCCTTAAGAGCCAAAGTATATGAATGGATGCATTTTCATGCCGTTGATATTGGTTCGGTGATATTCAGTGCTTTTTATTTACAGCGTCGAAGTGTTCCAAAGCAAGCGGAAGCAGCAGAGCAATTAACAGCAAGAGTCTATGAGCTATACCAATATTTTGATCAGCAATTGGCTCAATCTGAATTTCTAGCAGGGGACTTTTATAGCATTGCTGATGTGACTGCTTTGCCTGCGGTTATTTCACAAGAAAAAAAATTAACACAGTATTCACACCTTTCTCGTTGGTTAAATCAATTAAAACAACGACCCGCAGTATTAAGAGGTTTAGCTATTCCAGTGCGGGAGGTGAGTCATGAAAACTAAGCAAACATTAGCCTATCGTTTTTTTACCGCCGTGACAGCGATGCCAAAAACGATAATAGCTTTGGCATTTTTAATTATTATCAGTACCGCCGCATTTATCCCGACACTGACTATTGATTCTAGATCAGAAGCCTTTTTACCCGAGGATGATCCTGCACTGTTATACCGTGATCAAGTCGAAGAAACCTTTGGCCTTAAAGACCCGATGGTGATAGCCGTTGTAAATAAAGGCGAAAAAGGTATATTTAATCCACAATCATTACAGCTGATCCAATGGCTAACGGATGAAGTGATGAAAATGCCTGAGATTAACCGAGATAGAGTGGTCAGTCTGGCAACTGAAGATAATATCACGGGGAATGAAGAGGGCATGCTGGTTGAGAAGTTTTATAAACATCAACCAAAGACCCAAAAGGATGCCGATAAAATCCGAAAAGCGGTGATGGACTTTCCACTATACAAAGGGAGTTTGGTGGCGCGTGATGGTTCATCCACTTTAATTGTTACGGAGGTTTACGATGCCAATGAAGCACCTAAAGTGTATGAAAAACTATTGGCTTTAGTTGAACGCGCACCCACTCAGGATGAAGAGTTACATGTTGCAGGTGATGGTGCTGTTTCAGGCTATTTGGTGACGTATATCAATGCAGATTCCGCACGATTAGTACCAATTTCAGTCGTTATTATCACTTTATTGTGTATTTTGTCATTTCGTACCTGGCGTGGCGTGTTGATTCCAACTGTGATTATTTTATCTGCGACAGCTTCAGCATTAGGATTAATGGCCGCAGCAGGGGTACCTATCTATGTAATAACAACCAGCATGCCCATATTATTAGTGGGTGTTGCAGTGGCAGATTCAATTCATGTATTAAGTCAATATTATGAAGAACTGGCCAGTCACCCAGAGAAAACCCAACGCGAATTAGTGATTCGCACGATGGAACTTATGTGGAGACCCGTCACTATTACAACATTAACCTCAATGATTGGTTTTCTAGGTATTTCAGTGTCATCTTTTATGCCGCCTATGCAGGCCTTTGGATTGTTTTCATTAATTGGGTTAGGGGTTGCAGGACTCTTCTCACTCACCTTTGTACCTGCGGCATTAGTCATGTTAAAACCTGTCCATAGCCCTGCTTTTAAAACGACAGGGCCTGATATTTTTAGCCGCACAATGGATAAAGTAGGCAGTTGGGTACTTAATCATACCAAGACCGTGTTGTTTTCAGCGCTTATTGTTAGTGTTGCGGGTGTGATGGGAGCACTTAAATTAGAAGTGAATGAGTCATGGGTAGAAAACTTTAGAACTTCAGAGCTTATCTATTTAGCCGATGTAGCCATTAATGAAACACTGGATGGATCCAATACACTGGATATCGTGATAGAAACACCGAATAAGGAAGATATTTTTAAACCCGAAAACCTACGTAAAATAGATAAGTTACAAACTTTTTTAGCGACATTACCCCATGTTAATGGCAGCACATCGATTGTTGACTATATTAAGCAGATGAATCGCTCATTAAATGAAAATAAGCCTTCTGCCTATGTGATTCCCGATGATGAAAATTTAATCTCACAGTATTTTCTGCTTTATTCTGCCAGTGGCGACCCTACCGATTTTGAAGAAGAAATTGATTATGACTATCAGACAGCATTGGTTAGAGCACGATTAGACTCAGCACGCTATCAGCAAAGCAAAGTGGTAGTTGAGGAAGCGCAAAGATACATCGATTATGTGTTTAACTCAGATGATATTAAAGCCACTTTATCAGGACGGGTAAATGTAGATTATCACTGGCTGGATACCTTATTGGGTACTCAATTTAAAAGCGTTTTATTTGCCTTGGTTTTAGTTTGGTTATTGGTTTGTGTCAGCTTGAAATCGCTTTATGGAGGGACGTTAGCTGTTATCCCCGTGGTGTTAGCCTGTTTATCCGTGTATGCCTTTATGGGTGTGATGGGGATAACTTTAGCTGTTGGCACATCCATGACAGCGGCCATAGCCTTAGGTATCGGCGTAGATTTTTCCATACATACCTTAGATAGAATTAAGTTATTAATAACAGAGGAAGGGGTTGAGCCAGAACATGCCCTAAGCCAATTATATCCATCCACAGGACGGGCTTTATTATTCAGTTTTGTCGCCGTATTTGTAGGCTTTGGTATTTTGGGCTTGAGTTACGTACCGCCTTTATCAAAATTAGGCATGTTAATCGCCTTTTCGGTACTGATCAGTTTTATTTCCAGCATGACGGTATTGCCCGCGTTAATTAAACAATTAAAACCTGCCTTTTTAGGTTATCCAAAAAAATGTAGTCATTGCGCTTCGCTTGCATCCATTAAACACCCATAGGGGAAGATCATGAACATATCAAAGTTAATCAAACCATTAATAATGGCAACATCCCTTATTAATGCAAGTCATGCAATGAGCATTGAATTACCTGCGGGGGATGTTATTGCTCAAAATATAAATGCCCGTGATGAAGGGATCGCTGTGTCCAGAAACCTAAGCATGCAGATGACGGATCGACACGGCAAAGTGCGTATCAGAGAGACGCGTGCATTCAGGAAATATTTTGGGGATGAAAAACGTACCGCTATTTTTTATCTAAAACCTAAAAATATCAAAGATACCGCTTTTTTGACCTATGACTATGCAGATAAACAAAGAGATGATGATCAATGGTTATATTTGCCAGCCATGCGCAAAGTTCGCAGGATTTCAGCCTCAGATAGAGGGGATTATTTTTTAGGCACAGACTTGAGTTATGAAGACATTAAATTAGAAACACGGGTTTCTCTTAAAGATTACACTCGTAAAACCATCGGTGAAGATGAGGAGGAGGGTGTGCATTGCTATATTGTTGAAGAGACTGAGATTAATACTGAAATAGCAGAAGAACTGGGGCATAGTCGTCGAGAAAGCTGTGTGGATGACACTATTTGGATGGCCCGTAGAAGCAAATTCTGGGATTTACAAAACAAGCTGTTAAAGACCACGCATTTTAGAAATATTTCAAAAGTGCAGGGTATATGGACAGCGCATACCATTGAAGTTGAGAACCATAAAACGGGACATCAAACGGTATTTACTTTTTCTGATGTGGATTATAACGATGGAGTTAAGGACAGTGTTTTTACTCAAAACGCCTTGAAACGAGGTTTATAAAAACTATTTACCTCCCCCTTTGAAAAAGGGGGATTGAGGGGGATTATTTAAAAAGTTATCCAATTAAAAATAATACCAAGGATAGGTACTTTCTTCGAGGAGAAAACAATGAAAATAATTAAGATAAGCCTATATTTCCTATTGAGTTTATGGCAATCAATAGCACTATCCATTGATTATGAAACTTCAATTACAGCCACAAGCCAATGGATGATAAATACCCATAACGGTGATAGCCAATCATTAAACTTAACCTTGCTGCCTGAACTGAATGTGGCATTTGAAAATAACTGGCAACTTAAATCAAAAGCTCGATTTAGGGCAGAAGCCATAGAGGGTTTACAAGTTAATGATATTGACCGTGATGGCTATAGTGATTACAGCAAACCAGCACAATTGTATGAGGGTTTAGAGCTGGAATTACGAGAACTGTATTTACAAGGGGAAATTGGGAATACGTTTTTAACCTTAGGTAAACAGCAAATCGTTTGGGGTAAGTCTGACGGACTTAAAGTGTTAGATATTGTTAACCCTCAATCCTTTAGAGAATTTATCCTGGATGATTTTGATAGCTCACGCATTCCCTTATGGACAGTTAATATTGAACATACTGTCGCTGATTGGGATTTACAGTTTTTGTGGACACCTGATCAAACTTATCATGCATTGTCCAAGCAAAATGCAGCTTATACGTTGACTTCGCCAGAACTTGTTCCCGTAGCCCCTGAGGGGGTTGCTGTCAATATCGAAGATACCAGAAGACCCAATAATATAATCCTGGATTCTGATGTTGGCTTTCGAGTGGCAACATTCTGGAAAGGCTGGGACATTAGCTTTAACTATTTGTATCAATACAATAATTTAGCGGTACTCAGGCAAAATTTATCAATGGATAATGGTAAACCCACAGTAACAATTACACCTGAATATGAACGCACTCATGTTATAGGAGGGACTTTTAGTAATGCCTTTTCTGATTGGGTTGTTAGAGGAGAGCTAGGGTATTTTTCCGATCATTATTTTATTGCAAAAAACGCACAACAAAATCAAGGTGTCGTGAAAAGTCCAGAATTACATTATGTCTTAGGGCTAGACTGGAATGCACCTTGGGATATTTTAGTCAGTGGGCAATTAATACAAAGTTGGGTGCTTAATGATGCAGATAAAACCACTAGAGACCCATTGGATACAACCTTAACAGGGTTAGTACGACGTAATTTTATGTACGACACATTAGTTGCCGAAGTATTGCTTATTGCCAATACCAATAATGGCGATGGCATTATCAGGCCAAAAATCAGTTACGAATGGCAAGATAATATTAAAACCTGGTTAGGGGCAGATGTTTTTTATGGTGATAAGGAGGGAGTATTTGGGCAGTTTGAACAGAATGATCGAGTGCTTATTGGACTGGAAATTTCGTATTAATTGAGTTGATAACAGAGGAAAAGGGTTGCCACTATTCAAAATAGTTCATAGCTTTTAATGTAGATAAGTTGAGGCAGATCAAGTCAGATAAGGTTACTTGTCCAATGGCGTTAATGTTGCTTGCTAAAGTAGATCAATCAAAAAATCAAGGAAAGTGGCAATGATAACTTCAGTAAATATGAGCACTAAATCAGTCAATTTATTAGAAATTCGCGGTTTATCTGAGAAGCAAGTCAGTGACTTTTCAGCTTTATTAGACAAATCTAAGGCCCAGCAACAAGAAAAGGATGTGTCAGCCAAACAAGTGTTAGCAGAAATGTCGCAAGATGAATTGGCACTATTGCAAAAAGCGACCAGCTTAGCTGCATCGATTAAAGTGAACTCACTGTCTAAAGAAGCTGCAATCAATTTATTGGCTCAACCTGATAGAACAGGAATGGTCGATCTAAATAATGATGGTATTGTTGAAGTGGGTGCAGCCAGAACAATATCTTTTCCTCCTGTTAATGCTCCTGCAAGCGTGCATGCCGCCTGGGAAACAGCAACAGCAGGCTTATCTGAATGGGATAAAGCGGCGATGGAGCTGACTATGCATATTTCAGTTTATGGTATCGAGATTAATGGTCAGTCAACTAAACAACCTTTATCGCCAGAGCAACAGTGGTCTAAAGAAGGTGTGGAACAATGGTTAGCAACTGGACGGGCAGGAGTCGCGTTTGATGTTAATTTAAATGGCTGGACTCGCTGGAATATATTAAAACAGGATTTTTTTGATACGTTTGAAAAAGAAATTGGGCATGAAGTGAGAGAGAATAGAGCCTAAATGCAATAGTTCGAACTTGGCCCTACACATCACTTCATTGTTGTAGAGACAAGAAGCAAGCACTCGATGTTTTATTAAATAATGATTCTAACAGCTATGAGTATCTGCTGGCTTGGTTTGGGCTGTGTGCTGATTGAACGATAGTATTTTATAAACGCTATCTTGTAGTGATAAAGCATCACAGTTTGCGATATCTACAAAAAACCCTTCTACGACTTCTCTATTATCAATTTTGATATCAGGAATGGTATTAAATTGGCATTTAAAAATACTGTCAGTACATGTTACGCCATTTCGCAGATAGGTTATTTTTTTAATCTGTTGTAACTGCTTGGGGTTAACATAAATCCCCGTTTCCTCCCGCAACTCTCTCACAGCCGCTTGTAAAGCTGTTTCGTTCTGATTGATATGCCCACCTGGAAAACAATAGTCCGAGCGATAACTATTACGGATTAATAACACGGAGTTATCGACGCAGACAGCTACTTGAGCACCATGTGTGGCTTGTTTAAAAAAGTGCCAATACAACGTCATGACTGGGTAGGCAAATCGGTATAAAACTCTGTATAGACCATCAGTGAATGTAGACATTATTTTTTCCTTTTGGTAAGTCAGTGCTAATGCGTGGGCTTAATCTATTATTTATTGCAGATTGCAATGATTTAAATACCCGTTAAATGAGCCGTTTATTCATTAAATGATTGAGTACTCCAAGACTACGCATTGCAAAGTTTTCTAAATGACAAAATATTGCAGTAGGTAAACAATTAATTAATACCGCGCATAACAAAGTATTCAGGGTTCTTGAAGGTTCTTTGAATAAAATTCTGTAATTAGTGTTTATCGCTAACTTAATGAGTTTTAAAGCCATCGCTGAATCTCTTGATCGGATGGCACGCCTGCTTAGATAACGTAGTTGAAACGCCTCTGCCAGACTGCCCCATTTTTCAACACTATCAGGTGCTTTTGCTTGTAGATGTTGCCTAGCTCTTTTCCAGCTATCGAATTGATTAACCACATTCGCGGATAGGCCGCTGTCGTTGACTCGATAATAGGTAAGGGCAGGCGCTATCCCTGAAAATTCCCAATGAGTTTCACTCGCTATACGTAGCCAGCAATCAATATCTTCTGATTGTTTAAGTGTTTCATCAAAATACCACTGTCGTACTTTGCCATTACTGCGACCAGGAAAACTGATGTCTTTAAAGACCTCGGCTCTTATAACCGGGGCAGAGCCATTGCCTATAGGGTTACGACAAAAAATATCTTCGAGACTGATGTTGTTTAGTTTAGGTGATTGTCTAATACCTAATAACTTATTATTGTCATCTATAAAAACAGAAGGGCAGTAACTCACGCCTACTTCAGCTTGGCTGAGTAAGTGATTTAGGTGGGATTCCAGTTTTTCAGCAGCCCAGTAGTCATCTGCATCCAAAAAGGCAAGATAGTCTCCTTTAGCATGGTGAATCCCAGTATTTCTTGCACCCGCTAAGCCTAAGTTTTGTTGCTGAATAATGCGGATACGTGGATCCTGATAACGGCGACAAAGATTGATGCTATTGTCAGGTGACTGGTCATCAATAATAAGTAATTCAAAGTGCGTGTAGGTTTGATCGAGGACGGATTGGATAGCCAGCTTAATGTATTTTTCAACATTATAAACAGGCATGATAATTGATATTAAATTCATAATGGATCACCTATTGTTTATTTATGTGCAAAGAAGAGGGCATACTCCAGTAAAAAATTAGACCAAAGAGGGTTGCAAAACTACGCCAGGGAGATACTAACAAGATGCGCCAATCGGATTTTATGGCTCGTTTTATATAATGTAAGCCAATTTGAGCAGGCTCACCTTGCCGTAAAGCGCGGCGAGCGAGGTATCTAAGATAAATAGCTCGCGCTCTATGGTCATGCGTTTTAATAAAAACAGGGGCATATTGAGATACCTTATTGATAAGGGTTTTCCAGCCATCTTCCATTTTTTCTAGTGATGAAGATAAACTGTTAGTTTGTGTTCTGTAATCCATTAATACATGGGGTATACCTGCAATATTCCATTGATTATTTAAGGCAATACGAATCAGCCATTCCTGGTCTTCTGCATAACGCATACTGGTGTCAAATCCATTGTTTTCTGTAAATACTTGTTTAAGGCACATAATGTTTGAACTGGTGCATAAATGGTTTTCTACTAACAGATCTATCGCAGATAGCGGTTTCTTAGGGACGGCAGAATATTGCTTTAACGGTTTTCCTGATGGAGAGGTGAAGCGAACTCTGGAATAACAAACCCCCAGTTTTTTATTTTGTTTAAAAAACTCAAGTTGTCTTTTTAGCTTATCGCGATACCAGATATCATCCGCATCTAAAAATGCCAGATACTCACCTTTAGCAAAACAGGCAGCCAAATTGCGTGCTGCTGAAACGCCTTGGTTCTGAGTATGAATGACCTGGATATTGGGTTGTCGCGCTAATTTATCTGTTAGATGAACACTACGGTCAGTAGAGCCATCATCAACAATAATTATTTCCCAATGACTATAGCTTTGTGATTGTACTGATTGAACAGTTTCTAGCAGTGTTTGCTCAGCGTTATAACAAGGGATAAGGACTGAGATAAGAGGGGGCGAAATATTCATTTTATATCTCCTTTTTTGACAATTCAGTTAAAGGTTGCAGTTGTTCTATTTGGTAAATAATTTTTAATAAATGAGGGTCATAACTTTCCCCAGCAGAGGCTATTAAATAGGGATAAGCCTGTTGTAATAAGTGCTTAGCGTGAGTTGATCTAGCAGTTGGTTTTTTTGCTGTTGTTCTATTTGATAAAATCCAGCAAGCTAATAAATAAACCGGTAAAAGTAAGGTATGGGTGAATAAAATGGCAAAGCCAACCGTTTCAATATTATTAGATAAAACTGAGAAATAAAGACTGACACTTAAACTCAGGGTAAATAATATATTCCATTTAAAGTCTATATGGGGTTTGTTAATGGCTCGTAACATTTGAGCACAAGCCTCAGCTGCTGGTCTTAAAATGCCAGAAAGGGTGAGAATAATTAATAGCGGTATGGCATGTTGCCATTTTTCGCCAAATATTAATGGCACATACCAAGGGGCTAATAATGCCTGACTAGCAAAAACCAAAGCGGATAAACCGATAATGAATAATAAGCCTTTTTTAAAGGCATGACGGAATGCTGTTTTAGTGTGTTTTAGTTTGCATAAATGCGGGTAAAAAGCGGTATTAAATGCAGTTGATAGAGATAAGGTTAAGCCTAAGCCTGCATTAACGGCAAAATAGTAAATGCCTAGTATCTCTAAGCCTAGATAGTGGCCAATTAATAAACGGTCAATATGACGACGGGAAGTTGCGCATATTTCAGCCCCTAATACATGGCTGGAAAAGCTAAGAATTTCTTTTTTCTCACGGGGGTAGCATTTGTTATTAGATTGCCATTTTTGAACATGTCGATAATAAAATACCCAACAAGGCGCGACTATTAATTTAGGAATAATGACCGACCAGACTCCAAAACCTGACAGTGCTAAGCCTGTGCAAAATAAATTATCCAGCGAAACTTGCGTGCCGTTTGCAAAGGCGGTAATGGAAAGTCTATTTTGGCGTTGAATTAAATACACCTGTACAAAAGCCCAGGGATAAATGAGGTATGGCAGAGCCAGGACTAAAATTAATGAGACGATTGAATCATCTTGATAAAAAACAGCTAAAGGCTGAGCAAGTGCGCATTGAATGACAAATAAACATAAGCATATCTGCCAGTTAAGTCGATAAACAGTATTACAAACGGCTGTTAGTTTTTTATCAGACGTTTGCACAATTTTTGCCCCAATCCCATTACGGGTAAGGGCCTGTACAATTTCTTGTATGCTCATGGCAATAGCAATAACACCAAATTCATGGGCAGTGAGTACTCTGGCTAAAACAACAGCGGTTAGTAGGCGGGTTACTCGAATAGTCAGTTCAGAGGTTGCTAAGTAACTGATGTTTTTCCATAGCGATATTTTTTCTTGTGAAGGGTTAGGCATGTTCATAGCAACCTTCTAATGAGCTATTAAAATGACAACGATCTAAGCCCCTATTAAAGCTGGAATGTATTGAATTAATCATGGGTTGCGGGTTAAAAATTTTATGCCCTGTCTGTTCAATACGATTAAATGAACGGGCGGGATTAAATTGTTCGATATGACAACCAGGAATACCTAGGCGAGAACTTAAATCAGCCCCTTTATTTGAATAGAAAAGGTTGAATGGAGTCCGTCCCGCAGCTAAAGCTAATATAGCGGTGTGATAGCGAACGGCAACGACTAAACGAGAAATCATTAATATAGCCTGAAGTAACTCCCAGCTAGGCAACAGGCTTGAGTATTCAAAAAGGTCCAGAATTTTTACCTCAGGACACTGCTGTTTTATCGCATGGGCAATGGTTCTGTCCGTATCGTGCATTGATACATGGGATTGTATTAATAATACCGGTTGATAATTCCTTTCTCTAAACAGGGAGCAAAGAAAGCTTATCTTTTTAATAAATTGAGTATTATCAACGGGATATAATGGGTTGAATTCACGAATAGAAATAACCGCAGAACGCGGGGCTTTAAGTTGGGTTAATATTTCTGCGGCCATTTTTATCGCGCGCTTGGAAGGGCTTAAAATAAAAGCAGTATCGTATGAAAGTGAGCATGGGACACCTAGGTTAGTCAAGGCGTTATAGCTCTGCTGGTCTCTTACTACAACAGAAGCAAGTTGTTTAAACTGTCTGCACAATAACTTTAAAGCCAGTCCATGACATGATGCGGGAATGGACTGGCCAAATAAGAAGGTTGTTTGGGGAGAATGACTCAGTTGTTTGATGTTGTTTAAATAATTCCGGGTGAGTAACCAAGGCCGAGTGTTATTAAAAATATCCCCGCCAACACTTACAAAGGCATCACACTGTGAAATATTTTTTTTGTATTCAAACTGGTTAGCACGGTAATTGTTATTTTCCTGCAAGGTACTGAATACTGAATACTGTTTGAGTAATTGGGATAACGCCGCATAAATTGCAGCATCTCCTATGTTGTTATATGAGTAGGTGTTGATTAAACCAATGTTCATGCTTTTCTCCTATTGTCTGTGAATAAGAGTTTTGCAAATGCTATGCCATTAATAAAAGTAATTGAAATATAAGGATTTAATGGTTTTTTTGGATTTATCTTCAGCGAAATTAGAGAAACAGAGGTATCGGGGGTTGCAATGTGCGAATAAAATTGCAAATTGCAAAGTAAAACGAGTGGATATGAGGTTTTTAAAACATTAAATATTTTGTATTGGTTTGTAACTGTATGTAATTAAAAGTAAATCCTGTTTTTTATACAGTTGGCATTAGCATTGCAATTAAGTGAGTGACGTTACTTAATTTTAAGGTGCAGATATGATTGATTTAAGACAGCAACAGACCCAGCAAAATAATGCTTCAAATAGAAGGGGACAAAATGAATCTCCCGTTGCTAGTAATAAGGCATCAGATTACTTTAATCTGTTTTCTGTTCCTATTAGAAACTGCAAAATGCAGCAAGCAGTCGATTCTATTATTCAACATGCGCTAGAAAAACGCTCTGCAAATTTTGCTTTTGTTAATGCAGATTGTTTGAATAAAGTCTGGAATGAAGCCTGGTATCGAGCCGTATTAATGAGAATGGAGGAAGTCTACGCGGATGGCATTGGGGTTAAATTAGCAGCAAAAATGGAGGGGGTTAGCATTTCTGAAAATGTTAATGGCTCTGATTTATTTCCCTTATTGTGTCAACAAGCTGAAAAAAAGGGCTTAAAGTTATTTTTGTTGGGCGCTCGCCCAGGTGTTGCCGAACAATGTGCCATCAATATGAAAAAGCGGTATTCAAAACTTAATATAGCTGGTACCCAAGATGGCTACTTTAAACAACAAGATGCAGAACGGGTGATTAGTAAGATTAATCATTCAGGTGCGGATATTGTTGTCGTTGCATTTGGCGCACCTTTACAAGAGTTTTGGACTGATCATTATAAAAAAGAATTATTAGCTCCTGTTTGTATTGGTGTTGGTGGATGTTTTGATTTTTATTCGGGTCGCATTGCCAGAGCGCCACTATGGTTTAGAGAGCATTCACTAGAATGGGTCTGGAGGCTTATGAAAGAACCTGGCAGAATGTGGCAACGCTATATTATTGGTAATCCTTTGTTTTTATACCGTGCCTGGAAACTAACGCATTCATGGGGAGAAGAACATGCTTAATCGAGAGCAGCGGATAGAACAACAAGCCGTTAATTATTTTCAGGCGGATTATTCTAATGATGTCATAAGAAGCTTAATCGTTAAACAGCGGCTTGGTTTATGGCGAATATCTTCTAAAAGCGGAAGCATCGTTAAACGCGGGATGGATGTGCTTATTTCATTGCTGATGCTGTTGATGCTTATGCCATTATTTATAATAGTTGCATTATTGATTCGGCTAGAGTCGCCAGGCTCAGTATTATTTAGTCAGACTCGTGTGGGTTTGTCTGGTCGACCCTTTCGGTTCTGGAAGTTTCGATCCATGCGCTTTGATGCCGAAAGCACAAAACATCAATTGCAACATAAAGCCATGTCAAATGGTGTTCGGTTTAAATTAAAAAAAGATCCAAGAATCACCCCCGTTGGGGCTGTTATTAGAAAGTATTCAATTGATGAGTTACCTCAATTATGGAATGTTTTGTTGGGCGATATGTCTTTAGTTGGCCCAAGACCGGCTTTACCGAGTGAAGTTAATGATTACGATCAGGCAGATAAGCAACGGCTGAGTGTTATCCCAGGGATAACCTGTATCTGGCAAGTGTCGGGGCGTTCTGATATTCCATTTAAACAGCAAGTGACGCTAGATGTGAAATACAAATTATCACAATCTATCTGGCAGGATATAAGACTTTTGTTACTAACTATTCCTGCCGTTGTGCTGGGTAAAGGAGCCTATTAATTATGAAAATTATTATTTTATCAGGGCAGGCTAATCAGGCAATAAGTCAGATAACAGCGGGTGAAGCCGTAGGTGCATTGCAATTAGTCAACAGACCCTTAGTTAATTTTATTATGGAGACATTACAGCAACAATTAAATATAGGTTGTTTTCAAATGCTGGGTGATAGTGATGCTCAAAAAATAATAAATAATGTCGAATTTCATTTAGATTGGGGAACATCAATACAACCATTTACTGATGATTGTCTATGTGATTCAGAGGAGGTGTTATGGGTTAGAGATGATGTTTTATATGATCTAAATTTTGATAAATTACTTCAAAAGGCTAGACAAACACCTGCACAATCCACCGTGTTTTGTATGGATAGCCATCCAGTCATATTTTATCAAAAGAATAATGGCTGGCGGCAAACCCCTGTGTCTTTCTCTGAGAAAAAAACTACCCATGATTTTTGTTATCAATTGTTAGAGGCTTATTCCTGGCATAGAGAAAATATAAAACCAGATTCAGCATATTTGATTGATACCGTGGAGCGTTATTATCGCTGTTCAATGAAATTATTAAAGGCGGCATTTAATTCAGTAACACTAGACTATCATCAACAAGGATTGCCACTGATTAAAGGGGAGCACGTCAGTATGGAAAACGCGAGCCAAAAACAGCATCATGCTTATGTGGGTAATTCGGTTTATGTGCATGCTAATTCTCAAATTCATGAGCAAGCGATACTTTGTAGTCGATGCTATATAGATCGTTTTGTAGATATAAGTGACAGCATTGTAATGCCTGGCGTGTATATTGGATGTTACTTGAATATTATAAATTCAGTGGTGACTCAGAATGCTGTGATTAGAGTAGATACAGGGAATGTTTTGCCTATTGTTGATAAAAAAATGATTGCAGAAGTTTTATGAGTGATAGCATGGGTATATGAGAAAAATTATCTTACTTTGTTTTATCTGTTGGCCTCTGCTGACATTTTCGAAAGAAAGGGAATTGTATTTTGGGGTTTATACTTCAGATAAACCATCTGATATGGTGCGTAAATTTAAACCCTTGCTGGATCAATTACAGCAACGCCTGAATACACAGCTGGAACAGCCTATTATTATAAAATTAAAGGTCTTAAGTTCTTATGAAAAAGGGATTAAAGCCATTGTTGAGGGTGAGGTTGACTTTGTCAGGTTTGGGCCTGCTTCTTATGTTTTAAGTGTGCAACAAAACCCTGATATTTCATTATTGGCTATGGAGAGTTATAAAGGACATAAGAGCTTTAAAGGCATTATTGCAGTACAAAAAAACAGTCCAATAAATCAGTTATCTGAATTAAAGGGAGTGCGTTTTGCCTTTGGTGATGAGCATTCAACCATCGGGCGTTACCTGTCTCAATTAGCTTTATTAAACGCAGGAATAAAGGCGGATGATTTAGCCTCTTATTCTTACCTGGGTCGACATGATAAGGTCGGGGCGGTAGTTAGTACGGGGCACTATGCTGCCGGTGCTTTAAAAGAAAGCAGTTTTATAAAATTAGTTAATAAAGGGGCTAATTTAAGAAAACTGTATGAATTTGAAAATGTAACCAAGCCCTGGTTAGCCAGTAGTAACTTAGATCCTGGCATTGTTAACGCTTTAAAACAAAGTTTATTAGATATGCCTGGGTTTTTAATTAGCAATAAACAAGATTATGATGTGATTAAGCAGGCAATCAATAAGAATGCCCAATTTTTTCAATAGCTTTACGGATAAAAATAGGTGATGTTTGACTGATAACAACAGATCGAATGGACTCTGGCCTTTAAGGCAACAGCTGATGATAGCCCTAGCTATTTTGATGCTATTGGTTGCTGTTTGTGCAGGCGTGTTGCAATACCATACTGAAACGGAGGCCATGCAGCAATTATTGCAACGCCAAAACAAAAAGAACTTCCAGATATTGCATGCAGCGGTGATTGAGCCGATTATCTCAGAGGATATACCTGTCCTAGACGGGTTTATAGAGATGTTATTGAAGCAAGACCAGGATTTGTTTAGTATTGAAATATTCAATGCCAATAGCCAGTTATTATCAAGCTGGCAACGATCAACACAATTGCCTGACCGTCCATTGATGAAATTTAGTGATAAGATTTCTTTGCAGGGACAGGTATTTGGCGAGCTTAGAGTCTCATGGTCAGTCGATCATTTCTTTCAGTTAATAGAACAAAAAATATTTCAGACACAGATTTTTCTAGCGATAACCCTATTAATCATTACCTTGATGGTTATGCTATTGCTGATGAAACTTATTGTTAAACCTATAAAACAAATAAGCCGGCATGTTTCTTATTTTTTAAATGCAGGGAACAAAAAGCATCATAGACAGGTTTTAAAATCTTTAGAGTTAAATCAGTTAGATATTTCTGTCTCCATCTTAGGAAAGGCCTTTAAAAGGCAGGTCTTTGTAGAAAATGAACTGCGTAAAACTAAGTACGAAATTGAAACATTGAGTCGGCGCAATGATTTAATCTTAAGTTCTGCGGGCGAAGGGATCTTCGTGGTTGATTCTAAAGCGGTCACCATTTATGTAAATCCTGCTGCAACAAAGATGACGGGTTGGGAATCTGAAGATTTAATCGGTAAAGGTTTACGGTGCCTACTCAGTAAATCAGATTCTATTTCTAAAAACTGCCAGCAATGTATCAATTTAAAAGCTGTTCCGGGTGATATTAAGAATTGTCATATTTATGAAAGTTTTATGAATGGTGAACTCCATCATGTGGGTCATGAATTATTTTGGCATAAAAATGGAACCTCTTTTCCGGTGGAATATGTCAGTACGCCGATTATAGAAAATGATCATTTAAGTGGCGCGGTGATTATTTTTAAAGATATTAGTCAGCGAATAATCGCTGAACAACAGTTAAAAGATAGTGAAGCGTTAAAGCAGGCCATGTTAAGTTCTAGTCTTGATGCGATAATAACGATTGACCAAGAGGGACTGATTTGTGAGTTCAACCGTGCGGCTGAAATAATGTTTGGGCGAAATAAACAGGACGCATTAGGGAAAGAAATGGTGAATATGATTATTCCTCAACAGTATAGGCAGAAACATCAGCAAGGCTTCAAACATTATTTAGAGACACAAAAAAGCAAGGTACTTAGACAGCGTATTGATATTTCTGCACTGAGAGCAACAGGTGAAGAGTTTCCTATTGAACTGGTCATCACTCCGATTACTTTACATGGGAAAACATTTTTTACTGCATTTATTAGTGATATTACCGAACGTCAAAAAGATAAAAAAACAATTGATGATGCTAGAAAGCAGGCAGAAAAAGCAAATACAGCTAAATCACAATTTTTGGCTGCGATGAGCCATGAGATTAGAACCCCTTTAAACGCCATTATTGGGATCAATGATTTATTACAGACTACTGAATTAAACCCTGAACAGCAGGGATATGTACAGATTGCTGAACAATCAGGGTTTGCTTTACGAGAAATCACCAATAATATTCTGGATTTTTCTAAAATTGAAGCGGGCAAACTGGTGCTTGAGTTACAAGTGACTGATATCGTTGACTTGATAGATTCAGTGATATTAATAATGGCGCCTAGAGCGGTAGAAAAAAACCTGGATCTAGTTGCCATCATTAATTATCCCATTCCAGAAAAGATACTTTTAGACCCTGTAAGAATAAAACAAGTGTTGCTTAACCTGGTTTCCAATGCGATTAAATTTACAGAAAACGGCGGGATTGTAATACAGCTAGAGTTTGAACAAACTGCGCAACAGACTCATGCCCTTAAAATATCAGTAATAGACAGTGGTATAGGTATTGCAAAAAATAGTCAGCATGATTTGTTTGATGAATTTACTCAGGGCGATTTAACTACCACTCGTAAATATGGGGGGACAGGGCTGGGTTTGGCCATCGCAAAACGATTAATTGTAATGAGTGGCGGAAAAATAGGTGTTGAAAGCACAGAAGGTGAAGGGAGTCAGTTTTGGTTCTGTTTAAATATAGATACAGAACCTGATATGAGTTTTAACCCTATCGATATTAATTGTTGGGTATTTGACCGTGGAACCCAAGGCGAAAAAAGTGCAGAACTGTTTTATAAGCAATTACAGCCATTAGTCACAAGGGTTCAAACACTTGCTAGCTGGAAAGGTATAGGCGCTTCTTCGGACAAATCTAATGTCATTTTCTTTGATGAATCGCAGTTAGCTTATTTTAGCCAACAGGAAATTGAACAGTTTTTAGTTGAGAAGCAAGATTGTTGCTCGCTAGTGTTACTGGTTAATAATTATCAAAAACAAACCGACCCGTCTTGGTTAAAAGTCTTTGATGAGCGATTAGTAAAGCCCATTGCAATTAAACCTTTCCTTGCATTTTTATCTAGCTACGGAGGTGCTAAGAAAATCAAACGTGAGATGAGTGTTATTAATGACGCATCAGCTAAACTTCCCATTCTTTTTGGCGTTGGTTTTCATGTTTTGTTGGTTGAAGACAGTGTTGTTAACCAGTTAGTGATTAAAGCCATGCTGGAAAAAGCAGGTTTTAATGTCGAAGTTGCCTCTAATGGTGGCGAGGCAGTCAATAAATCAGGCAGTCAACACTACGATGTTATCTTAATGGATTTATCAATGCCAATGATGGGGGGTGTGGAAGCGACAACACATATTCGCAAAGCAATAGGCATGAATCAACAGACTCCCATTATCGCTTTAACAGCAAATGCCTTTAAAGAAAATAGACAGCAGTGCTATCAAGTCGGTATGAATGGTTTTCTGGCAAAACCTATTACTCTGGCTAGTTTATATCAAGAGATTAAAAAGTATTTACCTGAACAGTCAGAAAGCACGGTTGAGGGTATTGAAAAGGCAAAAAAAGAAACCGAGGATGGATGTATTATTGATTCAGTCGTATTGGATGTATTAAAGCAGGAAACATCTAGGGAATTATTTCCTTCCTTAATCAAGGTTTTTTTAGAGCAAGGTGAAAAAAGGGTCATCTGTATTGAAACAGCAATTAAGGATAATGATTTTAAAGTATTAGAAGATGAAAACCATGCATTGAAAAGTGAATCAGCTACTTTTGGGGCATCCAGACTGGCCAATTTAACCACAAAAATTAATTTACTTTGTAAGCAAAAAGAAGAAAAACAAGCGTTTATTGAAGCGGTTAATATTAAACAAGAATGGCTGAAAGTATGTACAGAAATAGAAAAATATTATTGATCACACAGGCAAATTAAAAGTTTATGACGGCTAATAAATTACCATCAGTGCTACTTATTGAAGATAGTGCATCACTTAGTCTGGTTTACCAGGACTATTTACGATATGAAAAAATCCAGCTTCAGCATGTTGAAAAAGGCGCTGAGGCATTAACCTTTATTGATGAAAATTTACCTGAAGTTATATTTTTAGATTTAAAGCTCCCTGATATGGATGGTATGGATATTTTAAAAACCATCCATCAACAAAAACATCCTTGTACCGTTGTTATCATCACCGCACATGGCAGTGTCGATATAGCAGTGGATGCCATGCGTTATGGCGCGTTTGATTTTTTAGAAAAACCTTTTAATGGTAAACGCCTGTTAGTCACCTTACGAAATGCGCTTAATAGCCGCTTATTAAATGATGAAGTGGAACAATATCGACAAGACAGTCGACAGCAATTCCATGGATTTATAGGTGCATCATTAGCAATGCAAGCGGTTTATCGCATTATAGACAGTGCCGCACCCAGTAAAGCAACGGTCTTTATTACTGGAGAAAGCGGCACGGGTAAAGAGGTCTGTGCGGAAGCTATTCATAAACAAAGCCCCAGAAAAAAACAACCCTTTATCGCGCTTAATTGTGCGGCAATACCTCATGATTTAATGGAAAGTGAAATTTTTGGTCATGTAAAAGGCGCATTCACTGGCGCGATAAACGAACGTGTTGGTGCTGCTTTTCAAGCCAATGGAGGTACTTTATTTTTGGATGAAATTTGTGAGATGGATATTGATTTGCAATCCAAATTATTACGATTTATTCAGACAGGAAGCGCACAAAAAGTCGGCAGTTCAAAAGTAGAAGAAGTGGATGTACGGTTTATCTGTGCAACGAACCGAAATCCATTAGAAGAAGTTAAAGCAGGGCGGTTTAGGGAAGATTTGTTTTATCGTTTGCATGTTATCCCCATTCAACTTCCCGCATTACGAGAAAGAGAAAATGATATTTTATTGATTGCTGATCACTTTTTAGCAAGCTATTCAGCAGAAGAAAATAAAGATTTTTCGGGTATCTCACCAGAATGTGAAGTGGTTTTTCAGGATTATTCATGGCCGGGTAATATACGAGAACTACAAAATGTCATTCGAAATATTATCGTGCTGAATAATGCCCCCTTGATTCAGAAAGACATGTTACCAGCCCCCTTAAATTCTCATGAATCAAATGGATTAAGGGAGCCTTCAAATGCGTTAGATAATGCCGTAGAATCAAATTATGATGCAGGCGATATTATTCCCCTTTGTCAGGTGGAAAAACAGGCCATTGAAAGAGCAATTAGCCATTGTGATGGTAATATTCCTCAAGCAGCTTCTTTGTTAAAAGTGAGTCCATCGACTATTTATCGTAAAAGGCAAGCTTGGCAAGATTGAAGGTTAGGGCAATTGAATAGTTAAGTTTTTTTAAGTTAAAATTTGACGAGGAAAGTTTACCTACGCTAAACATAAAAATTTACATATACCTTATGAAAGTTTATTAGAATAAGTTCATAAAGTAGTTAACAAAAAACATAACCCAAAAATTCAGCTGACCAGTTAAAGTGGCATTTAGAAAAAGTGATGTCTATAAAGACCAAGCTGGCTGTTCCCTATATTCTTATAAATTTAACTTACAAAATGACCTCTGAAGACTTAGAAAAGTTGGTTACATTTATCATGCCTTACGGAAAATACAAAGGGCGAACTATCGCAGATTTGCCAGGCCATTACCTAAATTGGTTTGCTCGAGAGGGGGTTCCTGCTGGCGAACTAGGCCAGTTATTAGAACTAATGCAGGAGATTGATCACAATGGGTTAAAACATCTTCTCGATCCGTTAAAAACATCTCGATATATTTAAATGTTGCCTGTTTAGCTTCATTTATAGTCTTCAATTGATATTGATGAACTCATTCAGTTTTTAAGTTGTAAAACAAGCTTTCTGAAACAATGTTGACATATCCTCTATTTTTGCAAAATAAAGATCAAACTGGCTTGATGTTTTTCGCAATTCGGGACCTGATCCTAAGTTTCTCCTTAATTTTGTCTCTTGATTAAGGGTAGCGCCCCTTTTAATTCCTTAAGCTGGTTGATTCCCTGATTTCTACTAAATCAGAACCTAGTAATTAAAGTGATTCTACTGTAAGGTATGGGCAGTAATTCCCGAATTACACGGGAATATCAGCTTATCAAGGAAAAAGTCCTTGATAATAAAATAGCTAGGAAAATTTTCCTGAAAGACTAGTTAATATCAAGTTATCAGGGAAAACTTACCTAAGAAGAATAGTTAAGTGTTTCACAGTATAATATGAGTGTATACGGGTAAATAAAGGGAAAAACAATTGTTTGATATTAATAACCACATCGTTCATATTTCAGATAAAAAGATTGAAGCTATTGTAAAGCCAGCATTAGTTTTTTTTGAAGGTACTCCATACTATCAGCTCACTAATTTACCTAAATTTGATGGTGCAGGAGTTTATGCTATTTTCTTAAAATCAACAGATGCAACTTGTTATGAGGGGTGTTTACCATCTATGCACCCTGTTTATGTTGGTAAAGCTGTTCCATCTGGCTCTAGGCAAGGAAAAGTAAAAGGAATAGGGGGCAGTATTAAAAAATAGATTACAAAAGCATTTGAGAAGTATTGAGCAAGTAGGTAATTTAGAAAATGAAAATTTTCTTTGTCGTTTTATGATTCTTCAAGGGCAAGCTACTGAAATGATTAGTACTATGGAGTCTTATTTAATCAGGGAGTATAACCCTTTATGGAATTCATATATTGATGGTTTTGGAATTAATGCTCCTGGCAAAGGAAGGTATAATCAATCTCCTTCTGAGTGGGATACGTTACATCCAGGTAGGTATTATGCTGAACAATTAACAGGAAAGCCGAGAGAATTAAGTGCGATAATGGATAAAATAAAAAATTATTCTGTAAAAAAGGCCACATAAATTATTATGCAACAAATGAATTCTATAGAGCTATTTGCTGGTGCTGGAGGGTTAGCTCTTGGCTTGCACGATGCTGGTTTTAAGCCTAAAGCAGTAATTGAGTTTAATAAAGATGCTTGTCGTACATTAAGAGCAAATAATATATTTAATAATGGGGCAAGTTTATATGAGGGCAGTGTAACTGATTTTGACTACCTTAGTGTTCCTGACTCTATCGAATTAATTTCAGGCGGCCCGCCATGCCAACCTTTTTCATTAGGTGGAAAGTCCAATAGTTATAATGACTCTAGGGATATGTTTCCTGAGGCAGTAAGAGCTATTCGGGAAAAAAAACCTAAAGCTTTTGTTTTTGAAAATGTTAAAGGTCTTCTTAGAAAAAGTTTTTTTGAATATTTTGAATATATTATTTTACAGTTGCAGTATCCTTCTGTAATAAAAGAAAATGATGAAAAGTGGGAGTTACATAGGGCAAGGCTTGAAAAGCACCATACAAAAAATAATTACTCGGAACTAGAGTATAAGGTTGTATATCGCCTTGTAAATGCGGCAGACTATGGAATACCTCAGAAAAGGGAGCGAGTTTTTATTGTAGGCTTTAGGTCAGATGTTGATGCAAACTGGTCTTTTCCTAATCCCACTCATTCAGAAGAAGCCTTATTATGGAGTAAGTGGGTTTCTAAAGAGTATTGGAAAAATCATAATTTAAAATCACCACAAATAGATAAAAAGACGATAGTAAAAGTTGAAAATTTAATAAAAAAGAATGGATTGCTATTTGAACCTGATTTAAAGCCATGGGTTACAGTGCGGGATGCTCTTTCAGATTTGCCTCTCCCTAATTCAAAACAAGAACAAGGCTTTAATAATCATGAGTTTAAGGGTGGAGCAAAAATTTATCCTGGGCATACTGGAAGTTATATTGATGACCCTTCAAAAACATTAAAGGCTGGAGGGCATGGTGTTCCAGGCGGTGAAAATATGATTCGTTTTGAGGATGGCAGTGTTCGTTATTTTACTGTTCGTGAGAGCGCAAGAATTCAAACCTTTCCTGATGACTTTGAATTTGAAGGTTCTTGGGGGGAAATTATGCGCCAACTAGGGAATGCTGTTCCAGCTGATTTAGCCAAAAATGTTGGACAATCAATTTTTAAAGCTCTTAATCTAAAAACACACTTAATCGGGTAAGAGCTGGTTTCACTCCAGCTCTCCCCACACCGCCCTGCATGCGGGTCCGCACAGGGCGGTTCATTAGCCATTTGGATAATGGAACTTTACCCACTGTTCTTTAACAGACACTAACCCTTGTGCTTTTAGCCAGTCATTATTGAGTCC
>Ga0209395_1001408_pt1 | contig 33670 bp, 30 predicted proteins | sample GOMGulsemesocosm_3_FD_184635 | JGI IMG/M metagenome (GOLD analysis project Ga0209395, IMG submission 184635) | Methane-oxidizing microbial communities from mesocosms in the Gulf of Mexico - GOM9D Gulf of Mexico (SPAdes) (version 2) | ecosystem: Environmental > Aquatic > Marine > Cold seeps...
TATCCTCGGCGCGCAAACCGTCAACAATGCTAACTGCGGGGCGGCGGGTAACCGCGTGGCTAAATTCAAAGGTCGGATCGGTCATATGAGTCTCATTTTCTTAGAAAGGCCGGAACTTCGGCGCTTTAATTTCAATCATGGTAGGTCCTTTGTGGAGGACCGCCGTTTTCAAAGCCCTAGCGACTGCATCGGAATTGGTGCCGCAGCGTTGGAAGGGAATACCAAAGCTGTGGGCCGCTGCTTCAAAATCTGGGGGTGTCGGATCACATCCGACGATCGTCACGCCGACGTCTTGCATCGCAGAGGCAATCTCGCGGTAACCTTGATTGTTCCAGATTACAAAGGTAACGGGCAGTTCTTCATCCACCGCGGCCATAATCTCGGGCAGACTGAACTGGGCGCCGCCGTCGCCAGCGATGCACAAAACACGCGCGGCCGGGTCGGCTACCGCTGCACCAATGGCGGCAGGAATGCCGTAGCCCAACGCGCCATAACCGGTAGCAGCATTAAACCAACCGCCAGGCCGGTCGTGATCATAAAAAAGATTGCCAGCATAGATTGGCTGCGCTGAATCCCCAATCATAAGCGCACCCGGAATCGCTTCGCGCATTGTTTCTAAAATCCGGACCTGTTCCTGATAGTACGGGCCGATTTCTTCAAAAGCGGCGGCCCGGGTCTGCGCCGCCCGCTCAGCACCTTCGCTAGGGATGGGCTTCTGCAGCTTCGCCGCTGCGGCGATGGCTGGAAGGATAATCCGGGCGTCTCCAGTCAAAGCAATATCGGCCGGGTGCCGGGTCAGTTGTTCGGCGCACCGGTCAATGCGGATCATAGCCTTCATTTGCGGCATAGTATCCGTGGCGTACATATCGTAGTCCGTCGGTCCAAGTTCGGTTCCCACAGCCAGAACCACGTCCGATTCTGCAATCAGATCACGGACTGCTTTCAGACTGGGGCTGGCCGGAACACCAAGCGCATGACCGTGCATTAATCCGCGGGCGTTTACCGTCTGCACCACCGGTGCATCCAGCATTTCCGCTAAGTCGCGCAGAGCCCCGGATGCGCCGAGCGCCCCGCCACCGGCCAGAATGACGGGCCGTTTTGCCACCTCAAGCATCCTCGCTGTCTGCGCGACCTGGATCTCATTTGGGGTTTCTGCTTCGATCTTTTTTGTGGAAATTTGGGGTGGAGTATAGGCGGTGCCGGCCACGTCGAGCGGTACTTCGATGTGTGTCGGGCCAGGTCGACCGGCGCTGAATGGCGCAAAAGCCCGGTCTAGGGCGGGGATTAGTTCACTGGATGTTGTCACCTGTTCTGAAGTCAGCGCAACGGTTGCGGCCAGGGCCTGCTGGCAGGGGAGTTCATGCAGATGTCCCAGCCCTTTGCCCATTGATGGCAGCGTATTCACTCCGGAAACCACCAGCATCGGCACGCTGTCGGCGCGGGCCTGTGCCATCGGTGTCAGCGTGTTAGTTAGTCCCGGGCCGGTAATAACAAATGCTACACCCGGTTTTCCTGAAACCCGTGCATAGCCGTCGGCCATAAAGCCGGCACCCTGTTCATGCCGCGGCGTGACATGGCGGATGCCAGATGCGGCCAGCCCGCGATAGAGTTCGACCGTATGCACGCCTGGGATGCCGAAGACGGTTTCGACACCGCGTTCAGCCAGTTGCGCAACCAGCGCCTCGCCAATGCTGGTCATGCTAGCTCCTGTTGCAAGGCGTTTGCATGGGTGGTGATACGGTTGATGGCTTTGTCAAATTCCGCGTCGCTGATCGTCAGCGCCACTCGCACCCAGTCAACCATGGTTGTGCCAAAGGATATTCCGGGCATCACCGCAACGCCGCCGTTCTCGAGTAGGTCCAGGGCGTAAGACTGACCGTCCATTCCGGTTGAGGCGACGTTGATCATCGCAAACATCCCGGCTTCCGGTTGGTGCACCTCTAGGTCGGTTTCTCGGGACAGCCGTTCGGCAAGCAACTCTGCCCGTTTCGCATAGCGGCTGCGCATACCTTCGGCCACGGTTGACCCTTCGCGCACGGCCTGTTCGGTCATATCTGCGATAAAAGGCTGGTTGCCAAACAACATGGTTTCCGAAAGCGGTAGCAAGGCCGAGGTGAACCCGACAGGGCCCACGCACCAACCGCTGCGGAATCCCGGCGCTGCGTGGGATTTGGAAATCGAAGACACCGCGATGACCCGGTCAGCAAATGCAGGGCGCGAGAGAGGCGATACAAAGGTGGCACCGTCAAACACCAGATGCTCATAAACTTCGTCCGAAATAATCCAGAGGTCGTGCTTAACAGCCAGTTCTCCGATGGCATCAATATCCCCAACTGTCAGGATCGAACCGGTCGGATTATGTGGCGAGGTCAGAAGAATGGCCCGGGTTTTTTCTGTAATCCGCGCGGCGATGTCGTCAGCCCGGATACGAAAGCCGTTTTCAGGGTGCAAAGGCACCGGCACCAAATCAGCGCCACTGGCCTGGATCACACCTTCGTATGTGGCATACATCGGGTCGCCCACCAGCACCTCGTCCCCGTGCTCGGCAACACCCATCATCACCGCATAAAGCGCGGTCTGGGTGCCGGGAAAACACAGGAACTGTTCAGGCAGAAACTGCTGTCCTGTGGATCGGGTATAATTTTCGGCCAAAGCGGCACGCAGCCCCGCTTCTCCGCGTCCGTCGGAGTAGGCGGTGCGCCCGCTTTGCATGGCGGCGGTGGCCGTGTCTGTCAGGACTTCAGGCGTCGGAACATCGGGCTCTCCGATTGTCATTTCAACTATATCAGCGCCATCGGCCACAAGCGCCCTGGCGCGCAGGTGAATTTCCCACTTTGCGCCTCCTAGGCCGGACAGACGCTTTGTAATAGACGTATATTTCATGATTTTTCTGCCTCATGTTCCAACTTAATTCCGATAATCGCTCCGACAGATTCTAGGCCGATGCTCGGCAACTCTCCGGGTTCAAACGCATCCGGCAACGCGCCGCCTTCTAACCAAAGGCCGTCAATCAATGCGTTGCTGGCAACCGCCAACTGACGCAAGCGCTTCGGGCCGACGGTTATGCCGGCCTCTTCCATTGCGGCACAGATCAGGTGTTCCAGCCTGTCCCTGAAATCGTCATAGGTGCGTTGGTGGATGAGTTTCATCTGCTCATCGCGCTGGACTTTGTTCAGAAAGCTGGCCCAGAGCGCAATCGAACGCGGATCCACGACCGGCGGCTTCAAAGCTGCGTCAACAAACGCCACCAGCCGGGCAACAGCTGTTCCCTGTATCTGCTCTACAGGTGCGAATGTCAGGTCGGTCATATAGGTCATATGGTGTTCGTAAGCGGCGGTAATCAACTCTTCCTTCGAGGTGAAATAATGCCGAATCAAACCCTGCGTGACGTTTGCTCGCGCCGCAATTTCCCGCACGGTTGCACCTCGAACCCCTTGCTCAGATACCAAAGACAAAGTCGCCTGAATCAGCGCCTCTTTGCGTTGTAACGCAGTTTCTCGTTTGAATTTTCGACGCTCGTCGGGCACGGCCATCACCTGTAAAAAATTTAATTATACACTTGCATAATTACTGAGGGTAAGCATTACTGCAACCCGAAATATATGGGAACCCACAAAATGTCTTTGGTTGCAGAAACTGAATCAGTCGAACAGAACGGCCAGGCCGAAGATGCAATTTGCGTCACCGATCTGCACAAATCATTTGGCGATCTTGAGGTCCTAAAAGGTGTTTCACTGACGGCGAAAAAGGGCGATGTGGTTGCGATCATCGGCGGCAGCGGATCGGGGAAATCGACTTTTCTGCGCTGCGTCAATTTTCTGGAAACCCCCAGTTCAGGACAAATCGTTATCGGTGGCGAAGAAATTGAAATGCGGGCGGACGGTAGCCCGGCTGATCGCCGTCAGATCGAACGCGTGCGCACGCGTCTGGGCATGGTGTTTCAGGCTTTCAATCTCTGGACCCACCGCACTCTGCTTGAGAATGTGATCGAGGTTCCGGTGTACGTTTTGAAAATGCCCCGCGTCGAGGCAATTGCCCGCGCGAAGGAACTGCTCGAACGTGTCGGCCTCGGAGACAAAGCAGATGTTTTTCCAGCATTCCTTTCCGGGGGTCAGCAACAACGGGCTGCCATTGCACGAGCGCTTGCTGTTGATCCCAGCGTTATGCTGTTTGACGAACCCACTAGTGCGCTCGACCCAGAGCTTGTCGGCGAGGTGCTGACGGTGATCCGTGATCTCGCGGCGGAAGGTCGGACGATGCTCCTAGTCACGCACGAAATGAAATTCGCGCGCGAAGTGGCCAGCCACGTCGTGTATTTGTTTGAGGGCCGTATCGAAGAGCAGGGCCCGCCCGCTGACGTCTTCGGAAATCCAAAATCCGAGCGACTGAGACAATTTCTCAAATCCGTTTCGTGACAACCAAGAGACCAAAGAAACTAACTAAATCAACTGGGAGAGACTAAATGAAATTGAAAAATATATTGGCGGTAGGCCTAGCGATGACGGCATTCGGCGTAGGTGCAGCGGCAGCAGATCAGGTTAAAATTGGGATCGCCGCCGAACCCTATCCGCCTTTTGCGTCACTCGATTCCTCTGGAACTTGGATTGGCTGGGAAGTCGAGGTTATCGGTGCAGTCTGTGCTGCTGCGGAACTTGACTGTGTGATCACGCCGGTGGCATGGGACGGTATTATTCCTTCGTTGACCGGTCAGCAGATCGACGCCATCATGGCCTCGATGTCGATCACCGAAGACCGGATGCAGACAATTGATTTTAGTGATCCGTATTACAACACTCCGGCAGTGATCGTGGCTGATAAATCCATGGATATCGAAGCTACTCCGGAGTCGTTAGCAGGCAAAATCGTCGGCATTCAGGCTTCGACCATCCATCAGGCTTATGCGCAGGAATACTTTGTAAATTCAGAATTGCGAGTTTATCAGACCCAGGACGAAGCAAACCAGGACCTGTTTGCGGGCCGCATTGACGCGACCCAGGCTGACAGTATTGCCATGGCTGACTTTGTTGGTTCTGACGCCGGTGGCTGCTGCGAAATCAAAGGCGCGGTTGCCAACGATGAATCGATCCTAGGCCGTGGTGTCGGTGCCGGTGTCCGCAAGGGCGATGATGCGCTGCGTGAAGCCCTGAATGCTGGTGTCGCTGCAATTCTAGCTGATGGCACGCATGCTGAAATCACTGCGCGCTATTTCGCAGCCAGTATCTACAGCGAATAAGGCCCGGCTTTGGAACTGATTCTCGAAACGCTTGGTCTAGCCGAGAGTGCGCAGCTGTTGTCTCTCTCGCCTCCCGGCTGGGGGGCGAACCTCCTGCGTGGGCTTGCCAACTCTCTGCAAATCGCCTTCGGAGCCTTTGGCTTCGGGTTATTGATCGGGCTTTTCGGGGCCTGTGGAAAACTATATGGCGGGCCGGTCGTCCGTGACCTGCTCGCCATCTATACCACCGTTATCAGAGCAGTTCCGGAACTGGTGTTGATCCTGATCCTCTATTACGTCGGCACCGATCTGATCAATAAATTGGCTTCCATGATGGGGTATGGCCGGGTTGAGATTAGCGGTATTGTTGCCGGAATTTGGGTGCTTGGGATCGTCCAGGGCGCCTATTCAACCGAAGTGCTCCGCGGCGCTATCCAGGCAGTTCCAAAAGGTCAGATCGAAGCCGCGCGCGCTTTTGGCATGCCGGCTTTCATGACCATGCGGCGCGTCACAATTCCGGCGATGATGTCCTTTGCGACGCCCGGACTTGCGAACCTCTGGTTGATCGCAACAAAGGATACAGCCCTGCTGGCGATTGTCGGCTTTTCCGAACTCACCTTGGAAACCCGGCAGGCAGCCAGCAGTACCCGTGCCTATTTCACCTTTTTCCTTGCCGCCGGAGCGCTCTATTTGCTGGTGACGCTGTTTTCAGGCCTCATTTTCGGCTGGATCGAGAAATGGGCGCGGCGCGGCCAGCCATCTTTGAAAGGGGGCAGGTAAATGATGACGCTTCGCTCATTGATGCAACCGCACCGCATCGTTCTGATGCTGTTATTCACAGCGCTGGTTTTGTGGTGCGCCTTTTCGCTGCGCTGGGACTGGATACCCAAATATGCGCCGCTGGCGCTGGAAGGACTGTGGACCACGATCTGGATTTTGCTGGTGACGACCTTCTTGGGCTTCCTGTTGGCGGTGCCGCTGGGGCTCGCCCAAGCAATTGGGCCTTGGTACCTGTCGGTGCCTGCCCGGACGTTTTGCACCATCATTCGCGGCACCCCGCTTTTGCTACAGATCTGGCTGCTCTATTACGGGCTGGGTTCGCTTTTCCCGCAATTCCCTTGGATACGCAGCAGTGAACTCTGGCCGTATCTGCGGCAAGCATGGCCCTATGCGGTTCTGGCGCTCACGCTTTCTTATGCGGGTTATGAAGGCGAAGTTATGCGCGGGGCCTTTTCCGGCGTGAACAAGGGCCAATTGGAGGCCGCGAAAGCCTTTGGCATGCCGCGGTTCACAATGTTCCGGCGTGTCTGGCTTCCCCAAGCGATCCGCAATGTCCTCCCGACGCTTGGCGGAGAAACGATATTGCAGCTGAAAGCCACACCATTGGTTGCCACCATCACGATCGTCGAGATTTATTCGGTGTCGTCCCGCGTGCGGGCGGATACGTTCATTGTGTATGAACCACTTCTTTTACTTGCGGTATCATACATGTTAATTGCAGGAATTATTACGCTGGCATTCAGGCGGTTTGAAAACAAAGTTCCGAGCTAGGGTGCAGAGGGGGGTGTTGACACGTTAAATCGACGATCTCGCGCAAACAGGCACTGTCAGAGGAAATTCTGTTGAGAAGGTCAGGTTGGTCCCTTAGCGTCCAGCCATGACAAAACGCTCCCCTTTTCGCTATTTCAAAACCAATCCAGAGATCATCCGCCTAGCGTTGGTGTTGTATGTCCGGTTCCCGCTGTCGCTCCGGAATGTCGAAGATTTTCTTCACGAACGCGGGGTCGATATCAGCCATGAAACGGTGCGGTTCTGGTGGAACAGATTTGGCCCGTTGTTTGCCGCCGAGATCCGCAAGAAGCGTGTCAGTCGGATGCGTGGACACTCGAATTGGCAATGGCATTTGGACGAGGTTTTTGTGAAGATCAACGGCGATACGCACTACCTCTGGCGGGCCATTGACCACGAGGGCGAGGTGCTGGAAAGCTATGTCACGACACGGCGTGATAGCAGGACAGCGTTGAAATTTATAAGAAAATCAATGAAGTGCTTTGGCCAACCAAATGTCATTGTCACAGACAAACTGCGCTCTTACGGTGCCGCGATGAAGGTTATCGGCAATGTTGACCGGCAAGAAACCGGGCGCTGGTTGAACAACTGGGCCGAGAATTCACACTTACCATTTCGACGACGAGAACGAGCCATGCTCCGCTTCCGTCGGATGCGGAGTCTACAGAAATTCGTCGCCGTTCATTCGTCAGTTCATAACCATGTCAATTCGGAGCGCCAACTTGATGCTACGTAAAGGGCAGCGATGTTGTCCTAGCAGAGACGAGTCGAATTGGTCTGACCGCACCTGTTAGCCGCCCCCCTGCATTCCTAGTACCTCCGCTCAAAAGTGGGCTCAGAGCAGCTCTTCGCTGCAACCCCTGCTAACTTCCGCTAAAAGTGCAGAAAGTGACCTTTGCAAAGTCGCGCGAACGGCCCTTGGTAGGCATTACCCAGACAGTTAGGTGTTGCAGTGCAGCTTTCCTAGAGCGGCCAATCGTGCATCGCGCAGCATTTCGATTGGGAATATGACGAGAAGCGGACTTACTAGTCGTTCGCTACCTCAGTATCAAATCTGTTCTTCCGGGGGGCGTTTTTTAGAAAAGCACCGGGGCAATTCCAGATGCTTTGCAGATACTTTTGATCTGATTTCAGACATTCTGGCTCGTAGTCAGTACGATGTGCTCACGTATCAGTGAGTCAAGTCAATTACGAATAGGCAGTCGAACATCATTTTCTCGCCGCCCGCCCGGACCATTCCGGACAGGCGTGCCTTGCCGGTCATGTCTGCAAAATCACCCGTGGTGGCAATGACATTGTCATTCGTGGGAAAGCCGCCTGTGATATGCGAGCGGGATCCGTTGCCCGATCCCAAGCCATTGATGAAAGTTTGCAGACTGGTTTCGCCCTTGGAGATGATCGTTCCGCCCGGAAGTATGAAAATGGAAACACCGGTCAGGGTCAGACCGCCGTTTTGGTCTGGTGTGATATTGGCCAGGCAATCGATACCCCTTCCCAGCCGTAGTTTGGACGCCGGATCGATAACGTCCATCTCGTGGCAGGCAAAATCAGCCAACGCAAAACCAACGTCTTGCTCGGTTAGCTCTACGCCGACACGGGCGGACACTTCTGCCAGATTTCCGGCTGCGTCGCCTTCTCCGAACATTTGCAAAACGAGTGAGGTATTGGAGGCCGCACCCGAAGTTGTGGGCAATAGCCCTATTCCGAGGCCAAGCGCCGCGACTGTAAAAATACTCCTGAGTTTCATGACTTAATACTCCTTAGGATTTGTGGTTTCCTTTAAAACCCCGGCTTCAGCTCAGCATCGCCACGACCTCTTCTGTGGTCCAGAGAGCGTTGGCGATATAGCGGAAGTTGGTTAGGGCGGCGAGATAGCCGTCACCTTCGGGAAGCATTGCAGCAGCAGTTCCGTCCTTGACGACAGCCACCTCAAACCCTTGCTCAAGCAATTCACGCAAATGGCTTTCAGTGCAAAGGTTTGCCGACATTCCAGCCAAAATGACCTGATCCACACCGTTTTTGCGAAGCTGCAGAGCAAGGTCGTTATGTTCAGGACCATATAGTTTGTGCGGCGACGAAATGATGGTTTTGCCATCGTTGATATAGGGTTTGTATTGCTCCAGAAAATCCGCGCCTGATCCTTCAAACCCTTCCAGGTTCAGCGGACCGGTGCGGGCGAACATGCCAATCTTGTGCATGAGCTTTTCAAGCGCACCTTCAAACTGCCAACCGCCGTCAGTGGGATAGTAGTAGTGCGGCGATACCGCCACTGTAATATCAGCCGCTTTGGCTGCAATGAACAGGCTTTCAATATTGGCAACCGTATTGTTCTTTTCGACACTGGCACCAACAACACCCCATGTTACGCCATCACGGCTGAGGAAATCATTCTGTGGGTCGGTGATCACCAAGGCCACGCGTGATTTGTCAATGATCATGTCGCTGGGAGGCAGTGCAGGCTGGGCCGGATCAGCGTAGGGATCGTCCTGCGCCTGCGCGGCTGTACCTGCCATGCTTGCCGCGGCGGCTGCGCCCACTGCAGCCGTCCCGGCCAGAGCCTGACGACGGGTGACTTTGGGGTCATCATCGTGATTGTGGCATTTACACATGATTTCTCTCCTTGTTCAGTAACCGATACTGAACTGTGACATATGGGGGGTGCCTTTTCGTCCGTGATGTGTGACATATTCGGTCATCACGGATTTGTGATGTACTTAAACATCCAGTCATGGCAATATTTGATGATGCCGCACAACCCTGAACACGTATTGAGTGAATTAGACATCCAGGCAGAACCTTTTGCGGTCTGCACCCTGGAAGGCGCGTGCAATCTGTACCTTGGGAAAAGGCCAGAGGCCGTATGGCACTATGTCGTTGCGGGAACGGGAAAGCTGATAATCCATTCCCTAGCCGATGTTTTTCTGCATCCGGGACGCGTCATTCTGGTACCCGCAGGCAACAGACACAGCCTGATAAATGATGGGTCAGCCGGTGCCCCTGCAACTATCGACATTCCGGCAGAACTGGAGCTGGAGCGCCTGGTAGCCAAAGGCGAAGGTGGCGGCAAAATGATTGTCCTGTGCGGCGCGGTATCGCTGGGCATGCGCGATACCAACGGCCTCGTGGATCTGCTGCGCGCACCACTTTATCTGGACGTTGAAAATGCTCCGATAGCCGAACGCGCCGTATCGGGCATTATTGATGAAGTCACCAGTCTTCGCACAGGATTCCAGGCAATGGTTCGCCTGTTGCTGTTGCAATGCGTGTTTGAAATTCTGCGCCAACATCTTGAAGAGGGAGACCCCGCTCTTATCTGGCTGTCAGGGTTGGCCGATCCGCATCTGTGGCAGGCCTTGCGGGTCATGCTTGATGATCCCGGCGGGGCGCATTCTCTGGAAAGCTTGGCGGAGGCCGCAGGTATGAGCCGCTCTCGATTTGCCGAGCAGTTCAAAGACGCTTATGGTCATGCACCGATGTCGTTCCTGCGTGAACTACGGATGGCGCGAGGGGCCCAGATGTTGCTCGACGGGAACGACCCAGTCAAACGGATTGCCCAGAGACTTGGGTTTAAAAGTCGCAGCGCCTTTACCCGGGCCTTTACTGAAATTTGGGGGCAACCTCCACAAGCCTTTCGCTCAGCTGACCGCTAACTTCTCTGGGCTGTAACTCCCCAATACACGGCAGTTTTTGTACCGAATATGATATCACCTCTCGTCAACGTCTGGTCGTCGTTTTGGGAGGGCATGGCGGATTGGAGAATCTAACATCCGAATACCCAACTTACCTGCAATTCGTGCACTTCGCATCGCTTGGAACAACGGGCGCATCGTGGGCCAAAATTGCCCGCTCAAACCGAAACATGTTTGGGCGATCCGCGTCAGGCTCGAACTTGCCGGGAACCATCGCGACCTTGCCCTCTTTAATATGGCATCGACAGCAAGTTGCGGGCTTGTGACCTGGTTAAAATGCAAGTCGTCGATGTGATGGCATCTGGGCAGATCAAAGAACGGGCATCTATAACGCAGAGCAAAACTCAAAAGCCGGTCCGGTATGAAAATTCGGAGGGTACTCGCGTCTCCGTCATGAAGTGGGTAGAAGATCCGCTGATGATCGGCTCTGAGTACCCGTGACCGGGACGGTTTCACGAACGGCTTCATATTTCGACACGACAATATGCACTGATCGTGCGCGATTGGATTACTTCGATTGATTTGGAAGCGACCACCTTTGGAACGCATTCAATGCGCTGGACAAATGTCACTCAGATTTACAAGAAAACTGGCAACTTTCGTGCCGTACAGCTTCTGCTAGGCCATACCAAGATGGATAGCACCGTCCGCTACCTGGGCGTTGAGCTAGAAGATGCACTAGTAATAGCAGTAGCTATTGAAATCTAACTAGCAGGTTTGTCTGGAACGGGCAGCCTGTTCAGCTTGCGTTGCGATATCAAATTGCAGGAAAGATAGCGACCTGAATGTCTGGTTCTAAAACGATGGGATAGTCATTCTGCAACTGCAGCAAAAGTCCGGTTTTCGCACAATGTGACGAAAGGGCATGTCTGCTTTGGGCTGAGAGCCGCCATTCGCTACGTTTTGCTCCAACGGCAGTAATGCGCAGTTCGTGTATTTTGCAAACCTGTAGGAACGGCCCACTCCTGCCGTAAGTGACAATCTCAAATGCTGCGGCGCAGTCCGTCATTCCAGACACTGGAAGTCACCGCAGCATTTTTGAGACGCTAAGGTTCCAATGACCGCTTAAAACAATCTTAAGGCGATTCCAAGTTGGAAAACGAAGTAATCTTTGGCTGATCAAAGTGCGCTCCAGCAAAAATATTGAACCGCTGATCGCTGAAAACCAAAAACACCATGGCTGGACACCGACTATCATTTTCAAGAGGCCATGCGTATGCTGTTCTTGCTTGAATGTCTCTGGAGGTTCGCACCATGCCCATTGTTTCCATCCGAATGGCTCACGTCGATATTGATTTTGAAGTCGCGCGTGCATTGTGTAGAGAATGGCTAGCTTGGCACTGGAAAGCATTTCCTGAAGACGGACCAAGGGAGGGAAATCCGATGGATCCTTCGGTTTTCCAAAGCGTCATGGATGAACTTCCTCAAATTCACGCTAGACCAAGTGGAGGCATTCTTTTGGCCGAGGTTGACGGTTTACCAGCGGGGTGTGTGATGTACCACGAGATTGAGCCTGGCATTGCCGAGATCAAACGCCTATTCGTCAACGAATCCGGACGTGGTCACGGAATCGGGCGGTTACTTCTGGAACGGATGTTCGAGGCGATGATCGCCGATGGATACCGAACCGTCCGCTTTTCTTCGGCAAAGTTTCTGTCCCATGCAAGACGGCTTTATGAAAGCGCGGGGTTTCTCGATATCCCTCACCCGCAGGGCTTTCCCGACCACCTGCACAGCTTTGTTTATTTCATGGAACGACCGCTTACCTCAGAAGGCTGAAGGCGCAGTTTTACCTTTCATTTAGATACCAAGAGTAAACAATGCGATTTTGCAGTATCACTGCGCCTAAAACTTAGGTTAAGCACAGTGAAATTGGATTTTTTTCCTAATTTGCGACCAGTTCCAGCGCCAATTGAGCAGTTTTGGTGGCTGAATTGGGATTCTGCCCGGTCACCAACATTCCATCGGCCACCGCATGTCCCATTAGCGGCAACAAGGCTTTGCTATACTTCAATCCCTTTTCTTTGAGCCTCTTTTCGAGATTGTAAGGAACGTGGCGTTTGACACCTGCAATTGTCTCATCGAGATAGGCAAATCCAGTGCCTTTTTTCCCTTCAATCATGTGTTTTCCGTTGCTAAGGCGTACATTTGTCAGGGCTGCTACACCGTGGCAGACTGCAGATACAACTTTGCCACTCTCGTACATTTCGGCAGTGCGGGCATGAAGGTCTTTGCTTTCGGCAAAATCCCACATGGCTCCGTGTCCACCCGCGAAATAAACAATATCGTATTCAGCCCATTCCACCTCTGAGAGAGATTTTGTGTCTTCTAGCAACGTCATAAACTTGGGATCATTGTAGCGCTTCTTGGTTGCCTTATCCAAAACAAAGAAACCCAAACTTCGGTTGTCGATGGATATTTTCCCGCCTGTTGGGCTGATGATTTCCATCTGAATACCCGCTTCTTCAAACACGTCATAGAAATGTGTGAGTTCAGATAACCACAAGCCGGTGGGCTCCGCCTTTGGGTCATCAAATTTTGTGTGGTTGGTTACGACGATGAGCGCCTTTTGGGATTTCATTTTTTAAGCCTTTTGTGTCTTGGTGCCGGTGTAGGTCAAATCTGGCCCTGACTTGTTGAAGTTGGCGGCGTTATAATTGTGCAGGTGCCTCTCGCAATCGAGCGATGCTGCAACAATCATAAGATCACATCAGCAAATTCAATTTGTGGTCTTTCAGGCGCCATCCTGTAGGGGTTTTGACGAGGGTGTCATCGTAGTTACCAAACGCAAAATGTTTAATTCCGTCATCGGTGATCTGAATGGCTTGGCTGATACAAGTCATCGTCGCCACATCACCATCGCCGTCAATCACGAAGTTACTTGAGGTATGATAGAGTTTGGGCGGCACTGTTTTCGAAATTTCTGTAAGCCAATTGACGATGTTATCTATCCCCTTCACGTCGACCTGCATAGCCTCAATGATAAACCGTCTATCCTCAGTAAATATATCACGCATGCCTTCTGGACCGTGGACGTCGGAGGCAAGAATGTAGCGCGCCATAAGTTCTTGTATTTCCATTTTATCTTCAATCGAGAGCGGCATGGTGGGGTCCTTTGCATTTTCACAATTGGTTTGTGATGAAGGGGTGAGCACCGCGATGAGGGTCATTTGCCTACGCCCTCATCCGTTGCTTATCGCAGCCCGAGGGAGACTTCGGTCTGTGCTAGTTTCCTTGGGTTTTGAGTGTTCTCGGGCATTGGCGCATTTGGGCTAAGTCGCGGGTTGGTCACATGCGTAATCACCGCCTGGACGCTGGCGTTGATTACGGCCGGGTCTGTGGTCATCGCGCCGTGAAGAATAAATGGGGGCAAATAGGTCATGCCGATCATCTGTGCCGTTTGCTGAAACGGCGCCAAGAGTTCGCGCATGGAGAAGTTGTTGTATGAGCCAGCCTGGTAGCTTTGGGCCGGGCCGCCGGTGGAAATCACGAGCGAAAGCTCTGCGGGTTGCATCGGCGTCATCCGTAACCAAGTCGCGGTGTCCCGTAATACTGATCACAAACTCCGCCGCGATGCTTGCTGTCTGAGCCGGTGATTTCCCCGGAAGTTCCATATCCCTCACTCCGATTGACAGAGGTTGATGACGGTCACTTATTTACTGCGCGCTGTCACAGAATTAAGCCGATCATGACGGACAGTTGCCATAAAATCAACGAAAGCAATGGGCTTTCGGATTTATGGGGGTTCCAAAAGACAAAAATTTCCCAAAACAGCGGTGTTATATGCAACAGTGTCCGATAGGGGGAGCCGTTCGATGAAAGATGATGAACCAAAAATCCGTATCGAAGATCGGGAAGAGCTTATTTATATGCTGGCTGAGGCAGCCGCGATCGAACACAATGTTATGTGCTGTTATTTTTATGGGATATGGAGCCTTAAACGCGGCGTTCAGGATGGTCTGACGGCAAAACAGGCTGACATTGTTCAGACATGGAAACGCGCCATGACTGAAGTCGCGGTCGAAGAGATGTCCCATCTGACACTGGTGTGTAATCTATCGTGTGCAATCGGTGCGGGCCCGCATTTGTCACGCCCCAACTTCCCGATACCTTTCGGCTATCACCCTTCCGCAATTGACCTAGAATTGCGTGGTTTTTGTCACGCATTAATTGATCACGCAATTTTTCTGGAACGGCCCGAAGGCATAGATTTGCACGACTCTCCTGAGTTTGTGCACCCAACGGAATATCACCGGAGCGCACACAAAGGCTCGGTGATGCCGAGTGCCCAGGATTACGGCACAATCGGCCACCTTTATCGCGCCATTATGCATGGGTTCGAAGCTCTTTCTCATAAACTTGGCGAGGAAAATCTGTTTTGCGGTGATGTCGCCGACCAGATAAGCCCGGCTGAGGCACCGCTTCCCGGGCTGTGCCTGGTCAATAATCTCGAAAGTGCGCGGCAGGCCGTCGAAACCATTATTGAACAAGGCGAAGGTGCCCCGCAGCACAGCGAGAATTCGCATTATCAGCGGTTCCTTGATATGCGCGATAACCTTGACAAGATGCTCGCCGAAGACCCGGATTTTGATCCCGCTTTTCCGGTTGCAACCAACCCGGTGCCTAATGAGCCCATGGACCCGGAAAACCGGGTTTGGATCACCGACCCGGAAGCGGCACAGGTTCTGGATCTCGCCAACGCGCTTTATGGCCACATGCTGCGCTTTCTTGTTCAGGGTTACGGGAGGGACGCGGAACAGAGTGACCACACGCGGCTGTTCGTAACCTTAGCGCGTGAACTGATGTCTGTCTTGACGCCGGTTTGCGAGTACCTCGCATCTTTGCCTGCCGGGCCGGAACATCCAGGCGTTAATGCCGGAATGACTTTCACGATGCTGCGCGATATAGCGCGGCTGCCGTCCGGTCCTGGCGAAATGCGGATGCTTGCAGAGCGCATGGATGAAATGGCCGATCAGGCGGCCCGGATATTCCCTGAGGGCCATGAGCTCGACGGAATTTCGGGTGCAATCCGGGCTATGGGTGAAAAAATTGAGGTGCCCGGTGCCGCGCCGAAGAAGCCAAAACACCGACCTGAGGACGATAAGCCCAAGCCGCACAAAGAAAAATCAGACAGCGAGGTTGTCGGGCGCGGTGAGGGTGAGGACATGATCCTCAGCTTTGACACCAGTCGCTGTATTCACGCGCGGTTCTGTGTGCTTGGCGCCCCCGAGGTGTTTCTGTCAGGGGTCGAGGGCCAATGGCTGTGGCCGGACCGGATGGACACTGATGCACTGCGAAGCGTTTGCCACAGTTGTCCGTCGGGAGCTGCTTCATACGAACCCAAGGGAGATACCACGCCTGAACCTGCACCGTCGGTTAACATTGTTAACCTGCGCGAAAACGGCCCTTACGCTTTCCGCGCACCAATGCTTGTCGATGGTGAAGACATCGGATTTCGCGCCACTTTGTGTCGCTGTGGTGCCAGCAAAAACAAACCGTTTTGCGATGGCTCGCATGTCGAAGTCGGGTTCAAAGCATCAGGGGAACCTGAAACGAAACCTTCGGAGCCGCTTGAGGTCCGTGACGGGCCGCTGGAGATTGATCCACAGACAAACGGACCGTTGCGGGTTTCAGGCAATCTTGAGGTCTGTGCTGGAACGGGTCGTAACATTGACCGCGTTCAGACGGTTCGCCTTTGTCGGTGTGGCGGATCTAAAACCAAGCCGTTCTGTGACAACACGCATCTGAAAATTGGCTTCAAGTCGACTTAGACGTTACTTCAATCGGGAGCTGCAATATGTCGGCCAAAGATACAGGAAATAAGGCTGCGAAGATTCAGGAACTGGAGGCGCTTGTCCAGATCATGGAGGAGTGTCCCTTTCCGATCCTGCGGCTTGACCCGAACGGAAAGCCGATGTTCAGCAATTCTGCTGTATTGCACCAAGAAGGTCTGGTCGATAAAAAAAACGGGAAGCTCAGCCCGTCGCTTACTGACACGGCAATAACGGCATTCGCTGAAAGCGCCAGTTGCCGGCTGGATGTGAATGCCGGCGAATTTGTCTACGACATGTATTTCAATCCCGTGGTCGAAAACGGCTATGTGAATGTATACGGCCGCGACGTCACACGCATTCGGAAAGCAGATAAAAAACTGGCAGATGCCGCAAAATTCCCCAGTGAAAACCCGAACCCGGTTTTGCGTGTTGAGCGCGACGGAACTGTGCTGCTGGCTAATAGCGCCGCCCGAGCTATTTCCGGTGTGCTTGATCCCGGACCACCCGAGGCGCTCGGCGGTGAATTGGTCTGGGTGGCTGAGGACGCAATACGTACAAACGAAAACCAACAGCACCATCTGGTCAGCGGCGACAGGGTGTTTTTGTTTACGGTTTCCGTGATTGAAAACGAATCTTATCTGAATATTTACGGCCGGGAGATCACCGCCGAACGCGAAGCCGAAGCTGCGCTGGAAGCGGCAAACCGCGACCTAGAAAAACGGGTTGCGGACCGCACTGCCTCGGTCAGATTGCTGCAGAATATTCTTCTGGCCGCCAACAGCGCTGAAAGTTTTGAAGCCGCACTACAGGCCGCGTTGCATGAAATCTGTTTGTTCGCCAACTGGTCGGTTGGTCACGCTTATGTGGTAGAGGAAGGCAGCAGCGGGAAAAACTTGGTGCCAACCGGTATCTGGCACGTGGAAAAGGGCGATGGGTTCGCTTCTTTGCGTGATGTGACTGAAAAAATGCGTTTCGGGGACCCCGATGATTTGCCCGGCTGGGTGATCACCCGTGGCCAGGCGCGCTGGATTGAAGAGCTTGAAAAAGAAGATAATTTCCCGCGCCTCGAATTTACCCGTCAAGCCGGTCTCAAATCAGGCATGGCGTTCCCGGTAACGCTTCACGAGGAAGTAATTGGTGTTCTTGAGTTTTTCGCGCTCGAAGTTTCCGATCCTGACCTGGAAATCATCAAGACGCTTGGCCATGTCGGTGCACAGCTTGGTTCTGTTGCCGAGCGCAAACGAGCCGAGGCGGCACTGGCAGCGAGCCAGGCTGATGCGGCCACAGCACATTCGCGGCTTACTGCTGCGATTGAATCCATCGGCCAGTCTTTTATCCTTTACGATGCAGACGACAGGGTGGTTTTGTTCAATCAACGCGCCAATGACATGCTCTCGGCGGTTGCGGGTGGGGTGTCGGTCAGAGTCGGCGAACCCTTTGAGGCTATTCTGCGCCGATCACGCAACCCTTACCGGGTATTTTCTAACGAAGACGAACGAGAGGCCTGGGTTCAGAGGGTTCTGGCAGGCCGGAGGGCGAAAGAAAGCCGGGTTTCGACCGACCGTTTCAGCGACGGACGCTGGTACCGGTCCGAGGGCTTCGCGACGTCTGACGGAGGTCTGGTATCGGTGTTCACAGATATCACTGAATCCAAGACCCACGAGACTGAACTTCAGAAACTGCTGGAGGACCTGGGCGAGGCCCGGGACGAGGCGGTTGAAAGCCAGCGCGAAGCCGCAACAGCGCATTCACGGCTGACCGATGCGCTTGAGGTCATCAACCAGGCTATCGTTTTGTTTGATGCTGATAACGACATTGTGCTGTTCAACCGTAAATACAGTGAAGCGATTATCGACTTTACCGGGGTTTCGCCCAACATCGGCGACAGCTATGAAAAAATATTACATGGGTCGGCGGCCAAGATGCACGCGGACATGAGCCCGGAAGAACGCGATGTCTGGGTGCGGCAGATCATTGAAAAACGCAGAGAACAGAAAGTCAGGCGTTCAGAGGACCAAACCCCCAGCGGTCGCTGGATGATGTCGGAAGGGTTTGCAACAGCGAACGGCGGAACGGTTTCGGTTTTCACCGACGTAACCGAAGTTAAAGAGCACGAAGCCGAAATGCAGGAATTGCTCGATGAGCTTGGTGTCGCCCGTGACGAGGCGGTCGATGCCAATGCAGCCAAATCACAGTTTCTTGCCAATATGAGCCATGAATTGCGAACCCCGTTGAACGCAATTATTGGTTATTCCGAACTTCTGATTGAAGATCTGGAAGACGACGCGCAGGAAGATTACGTTCCGGATCTGGTCAAAATTCAGAAAGCAGGCAAACACCTTTTGGGTTTGATCAATGATGTCCTCGACCTTGCAAAAGTTGAGGTCGGTGAAATTGAATTGTTCGTCGAAGAAATAAATGTCCGCGAAACTCTTGGCGATGTCTCCAATACTATTTTGCCACTGCTGAACACTAACAACAACACGCTGCAAGTCGATATTGCAAAGGGTGTCGGTACGATATTCACTGATCATACGAAGCTGCGGCAAAACCTGTTTAATCTTCTGTCGAACGCCACCAAGTTTTCGAAAGACAGCGAGATATTGGTCCGTATCTGGCAGGAGGAGGCAGACGACGGAGACATCATCCTATTCGAAGTTACCGACCAGGGAATCGGCATGAACGAAGAGCAGCTTGCCAAAGTATTCCAGCCGTTTCAGCAGGCAGATGTGTCGACTTCAAAAGAGTTTGGCGGAACCGGACTTGGTCTGACAATTACGCGTGAATTCTGCCGAAAAATGGGTGGTGATATTGCCGTTGAAAGTACACCCGGTAAGGGTTCTGTTTTTACAATGTCGATACGTGTGAACTGTTCAGGTGACAAGGCGCCTGTACCGGCGGCCCAGGTTGATCGGCTCGGAACGGTTTCTGACGATGCGCCTCTGGTATTGATCATTGATGACGATGCCGGAGTCCGTGATCTTTTGTGCAGGAATCTGAACGCTGCGGGCTACTACACCCGGGAAGCCGCGAACGGGGCCACAGGCCTGAAACTAGCTGAAGAGTTGCAACCCGACATCATCACCCTAGATGTCGTCATGCCACAAGTAGATGGTTGGAGCGTGCTGGGCGACCTGAAAGCCAATTCAAAGACCCAACACATTCCAATTGTCATGGTGACCATTGTTGACGACAAAAACTTAGCGTTTTCGCTTGGCGCGTCGGAATATCTGGCCAAACCCGTTGATCGTGCCAAGCTGACAACGACTATCGAACGTTTGACCCGCGGTAAGAAAAATCAGACGGTTCTGATTGTCGAAGACGATCCTGAAACCCGTGAGGTGCTTCGCCGTCACCTCACGAAAAATGGGGTAAAGACCGAGGAAGCCGAAAACGGACGGATTGGTCTTGAACAGATTGAAGCAGTCAATCCGGACCTGATCCTTCTGGACTTGATGATGCCCGAAATGGACGGATTCGAGTTTATCGAAAAATACCGGGAGCGGCCGGAATGGCACGAAACCCCGGTCGTCGTTCTGACGGCCAAAATGCTGACCGAAGAAGATCGGAAGCGCTTGAACGGCTGGGTGCAGAAACTGTACGGCAAAGATGAACGTGGTGTCGAAAGTATCTTGGATGAAATCAGCCGCAATCTCAAAAATCAGGTCTGAGCTGTCAATTAGGGATTGCCTGTCCAACGGTCGAGTTTCGGAATGCCGCGTGTCGCGAGCCAAGCGAAAGCCTTTGGCCAGCGATTTCGCTGCAGAACATGGATGACCAAATGCTGCATGCTGGTCGCCGAGATATCGGGCTGCAAAAACACACCATAATCATAGCAAAGAGAGCAGTATTTCGTGCTGAGACTGCCGTTCTTTTCCCGGCCACCACCTTTCGGATCTTTCTTGAGCGGCATGCCGCAACTTTGGCAGATCAGTCTGGTCAATGCACATTTCCTGCCCAATGAAAACACACCAGAAACTCTACTTTAACGCCTTCAAAATTTCCACCCGAACCTGTTTTAGGACACGGTCATACTGGTATGGTCGAAGAGAGCAGGTAGCGTTGTCAAATAAAATTGGCTTGAAACGGGCAGAGTGTTGCCATGGTTTTTCAGCATGACAACAGCTGTTTCTTTGGTCCTGCCAGAGGAAATTTTGTTTAGAAGGGCAGGTTGGTCCCTTAGCTTCCAGCATGACAAAACACGACCCATTCAAGTATTTTAAAACCAGCCCCGACATCGTCCGCCTAGCGGTGATATTGTACGTCCGGTTCCCGTTGTTGCTCCGGAACGTGGAGGGTTTGCTGCGTAAGCGCGGGATCGATATCAGGCATGAAACGGTGCGGTTTTGATGGAACAGATTTGCCCCGGTGTTCGCTGGGGAGATCCGAAGAAAGCGTGTACAACAATTTCGTGCCCATTCGAATTGGCAGTGGCATTTGGACGAGGTTTTTGTGAAGAATAACGGCTAGACGCACTACCTTTGGCGGGCCGTTGAGGGCAAGATTCTGGAAAGCTATTTCACAAAATGTCGTGATCACAAGGTCGCGATGAAGTTTATAAGAAAATCAATGAAACGTTTGGGGGAACCAAATGTTACCGTGACCGAGAAACTCTGGTCTTGTGGTGCCGCGATGAAGGTCATCTGCAATGTTCACAGACAAGAAACCGGCCGTTGGCTGAACAATAGGGCCGAGAATTCCCACTTGCCATTTCGGCGACGAGAACGTTCAATCGTGCGCTTCCGAGAGATGCGAAGTTTGCAATAACTCGTCGCCTTTCATTCGTCAGTTCATAACCATTTCAATTTGGATCGCCTTCTTTACTCACGCGCCAATTTCAAGCTCAACCGCATCGCTACACTTGCCGAGTGGCACGGTCTTGGCGCGGCGTAAAAGGGCAGCCATGCTGGCCTAGTAAGACGAGTTCGAATTTGTCAGACGCGCCATCCCAGCAGATGGCGCTCAACAGCGGTGATCACTGAATTAACCACGACGCCTAAAAGGGAAAGGATCACAACGCCTGCAAATAATCGCTCCAGATCGTAGAGTGCGCCAGCTTCAAGGATGTAGGCACCAATTCCATATTGTGCACCTAGCATTTCGGCGGCAACCAGAAGAATAATTGCGATGGCAAGTGAAATGCGGAGCCCCGACAAGATGCCAGGCATTGCACCGGGAAGTACGATTTTGCGGACAATTGACAACCACGACAACCCGAAACTTTGCCCCATCCGGATTAATGTTCGGTCAACATTATCAACGGCGCCGTAAGTTGCAACGACCGTGGGCGTAAAGGTTCCGAATGCGATTAGTGCGTATTTTGAGCCCTCGTCGATCCCGAACCAGATGACGAAAAGTGGCAGCAACGCGATTTTCGGGATCGGGAAAATCGCTGCAACCAAGGGCACCAATCCTGCGCGCACAAGCGAGAAAAGGCCGATCAGCACGCCGACACCAATGCCGACAATTGCGCCGATTGTAGCCCCGACAGCAAGGCGGGTCAGTGATGGTACCATGTGTTTGAACAACAATCCGGATTCAAATAGTTCCCGAAAAGTTTGAAAAACATCCGAGGGTTTGGGCAGTGTCAGAGAGGTGATAAACCCAGTCTGAGTGCCAATCTCGGCCAAGGCGATAAGAACAATAAAGACGATAGATCCTACCCAGCGATATGAACGAGGGGCAAAACCACCGCCGCGAAATTCAACTTTCCGGACGGATTTTTGCGGACTTAACTCAGACATTTATCAACTCCGCATCTGCCGCGCGGGCTTCATCGCGCATAAGGTTCCAAAGATGTCGTTGCTGTTGGTCAAGATCTGTATCGCCATAAGCCCTTTCGGTTAGGGGCTTGTCGAGGGTTACAATCTCGCGGATCCGTCCTGGACGGCGCGACAGCACAACAATGGAATGTCCCAGACGAACGGCTTCGGCTAGGTTGTGGGTCACGTAAACGGCCGTGAAGGGTTGACGCGACCACAGGGAAACAAGGTCATCAATCAGAAGTTCGCGGGTCTGGCTGTCAAGTGCGGACAGGGGTTCATCCATCAGCATTACAGCTGGGTTGACCGCCAAGGCGCGGGCAATTGCAACCCGCTGTTTCATCCCACCGGAAAGCTGCTTGGGTAAGGCGTTGGCAAAATCAGAAAGTTTGGTGCGGGCCAGAACATCATCAATAATTTTCCGAGCCTCAGCTCCTTTGATACCGTGGTCTTCGAGAACCAGGGAAATATTTCCGGCAACACTGCGCCAAGGCAGCAATGCAAAATCCTGAAAGACATAGGTGAGCGGGTTAAGACAATTCGGGGGGGGGGCACTGCTTTGCAGTATTTCTCCGGAAGTGGGACGTTCAAGCCCGCCGATCAACCGCAATAGAGTTGATTTTCCGCAGCCTGACGGGCCGACAATACACACAATCTGGCCCGACGGAATATCAAGTGAGATATCGCGCAGAATTTCGGTATTGCCATAGGAATGGCTGACAGCTGACAAATGAATGTCCATGAAAGTTTCTCCCGTTGAGATCGGGGCAGCCGCGGCGCCCCGATCCCAGATATTATATCACGCGTTGGTGGTTTCGACGTAGCTGGGATCAACCAGCGTATCCATGGTGATATCTGCATCGACTAGGTCTTCAGATTGGAACCAGCTCAACTGATCTGCAAGGGATGCAACGTTTAAGGAGGCACCTTCATTCAGACGCATTGTTCCATTGATGATTGACGGAGCCGCTTTTTCGCGTGGCCGGTCAACATAGACATATTTGTGGATCAGATCGACCATTTCATTGACGCCGTCTTCGCCACCATCCTGTGCAATCATTGCGGAATTATAGTCAGCAACCCCTTGCGAGAACCCGCCAAGGAACCCTTCCGTCATTGCTCTTTCGTCGGCGGCATTCCGCGCCGAGGTGAACGCCGTCGTGACCTGATAATTCGGCAGATAATCAGAGATATTGCCGATAATATGCAGCGCACCTGAAGCTGCCAGAGGTTTCGCAAGGTGGGGCACGATTGACCAAGCATCGATTTGGCCGGACTTCAGCGCACCGATGATGGCGCCCACTTTTTGCAGGGGGCGGAAATTCATGCTGATGCCTTCAGCCTCTGCAACTTTTGATCCCATATAGTGAAAGCTGGATCCGGCGGTGGTCATGGCAAAGGATTTTCCGTCCAGCATTGCGGGTGAAGTCACACCTGCTTGGAACGCGGCATCCGAAACCAAGATTTTTTGACCGTCGATGCCGGGCTCTTCGGACAAAACGCCGCCGATCACTTTAACGGCATTGCGCTGCGCAAGCGAGATCAGGCCGCCGGAAACAGCTGTGACCGCATAATCAACATCGCCAGAAGCAATTGCGACGGCCATAGGTTGGGCTGCCTGAAAGAACTTTAATTCAACATCAAGACCGGCATCAGCGAAATAGCCGCGCTCAAAAGCAACAAAGCTGCCTGAATGGCTGGTAAAGCGCAGGGCACCAACGACGATCTTTCTGTTTTGCGACAGAGCCGGTGTTGCCAGCCCTGCGGTGGCTGCGGCACCTCCCAAAAGTGCGATTGCCTTGCGGCGGTTCATAGTAACCATGTTGTTCTCCCTATTTATGGTGTGAATTTTGGACCAGGGGTTACGCCCTAGTCCCGAGTTCTGCTTCGATGGAGTGCTCAAGGAGTTTGAGGGCAGTTGGCGCATCGCGGCTCAGCACCGCTTGCAGCAAGGCCTGCTGGTTGGTTTTCCGTTCTTCAAAATTCAACCTGTTTTCACGCAGCAAAGCCAAGCGAAACCGCCGGGATTGGTCAAAGAATTTCTGCTGAAGATCGATAAGGCGCGGTGAATTTGAATTTGAGATCAACGCCGCCGAAAACCCGCGGCAGGCTTCGTCCCACTCTAATGCGGTCAAATCATCCGGGTTTGATTGAACCGCCTCTTCGGTCTTGCGCAGACTGTGGTGGGCGGCAAGAACACGGCCTTCCCACTGCACATCCCCTGATGCAATCGACTTTGCGAGGCCGATCTTTTCGACCTCGGTACGGATCATAATAATGTCGCGCTGATCATCCTCTGTTGCCGAAGTAACCCGGAATCCGCGTTGGGCGGTGGCTTCAACTAAGCCCTCGGCGCTCAACATCCGAAGGGTTTCCCGCATTGAGTGGTTTGAGCCACCGTACCGCTGGCGCAATTGTTCAATTTTCAATTTCTGATCAGGAACAAGCGTGCCAAATGAAATGTCGCGTCGCAAAACTGATGCCAGCATTGCAACGACGGTTTCATCTTCATTGGATCGTTTGCCAAAAACCATTTTTACATCACGTTTTACGGAATATTGGATATTTTGATATCTGCACAATAATTTTATGTCAATGTCTCAACCTGATCCGCCGACCAAAACAGACCGATCCCGAAATGCCGAGTATGCTTTTCATGGACCCTGTCAGAAGAAATCGGCTTGAGGCGGACAGGGTGGTTGTGCAGCTTTATTGTATGATAAAAAGGGACCCATTTAAGTACTTCAAAATCGTTCCCGACATCATCTAGTCCGCCGTGATGTTCTATGTTCGATTTCCGCCGTCGCCCAGGAATGTTGAGGATTTTCTACGCGGAGATGGTATAGATGTCAGCCATGAAATCGCTCGGTTTTTGGCGGAGCAGATTGGTCTGACAATCGCATCTGAAATCCCTCAGTAAATCGATGAAACGCATCGGATAGCAACATGTGCTCTCGACCGATAGGCTCCGGTCTTACGGTACTGCGATGAAGGTTATTGGTAGTACTAACAAACAAGAAAGCGGTCGCTGATAAAATAACCGGACTGAGAGTTCTCATTTGCCTTTTTTGCCGAAGGGAAAGAGCGATGTTAAGCTTTGCAGAATGCAATGCTTGTAGACGTTTGCCACGATTTACTTATCAGTTCACAGCCTATTCAACTTGGAACGTCATCTGTATTCACGAGTTGATTTTAAGCATAACCGCATAACCGCATAACCGCATCGCCGCTCTTGCGGCACGGCGCCAACTTCGTGTGGCGTAAAGGCCTGCAATACCGTTCGAGTAGAGATTAGTTCGAATTGTCTCTGGAAGCACCGGCTGAGGCGTATACCTTGATTACTTTTGCGCTGTTTCTTCTGCTTTTTTGCTTAGGGCTACTGAGCGGGCCAAAGCCGTCGCTCACATTTGGCTGAAAAATCTACTGCTTTGCTTCTTAAACTTTATGGGGTGTCGATCAATGGAGAGGATTACTCAGGTTTTCGGCAGCCAGAGGCAATGGGCACGAGCTTCAAATGGGGAGATTCAGTTGCTTTCTGGCATGACAAAATGCGATCCATTCAATTACTTCAAACTAGCCCGAAAATTCTCCGCCTAGCGGTGATGCTCTATCTCAGTTTTCCACCTTCTTTTCAGGATGTGGATGATCTGTGATGCGAACAGGGTATTGATGTGAGCTGCGAGGTTGTTCGATATTGGTGGCATCATTGCGGCCCAATATTTGCGTCTTGGATCTGCAGGCGATGCATTTCCGAAATGAAATCATGCAAGCGGCAGTGGAAGTTGGGTGAAGTATTCGTAAAGTTTAGTGGGTAGAGGCACTATCTTCGGCGGGTATTGGATCACGAAATGGGATTTTGGAAAGCTATACCACCAAGGGGCCGAGCCGCAAGGCAGCGTTGAAAACCTTCAGAAACTCGATGGAATGTTTTGGGGATCTGGAGTGACCGACAAACTCCGTTCCTACGATGCCAGGACGAAGGTCATTGGCAATGCTGCGCTTCCATCGAATATGAAGTCTGGAGAAGTTCATACCCGTTCACGCTTCCGTTGTATTTATTTCAATTTGGGACGCCATCTGTATTCAGGCTCTCATTTTCAAGCTCAACCAAAATGCTACTCTCTCTGTGAATGCGTTAACTAGGGACGGCATAAAGGACAGTCATATAGTCATTGTAGAGACCCGTTCGTATTGGTGTGGCCGCGCCAGCGTTTATAATCAGGATGTTGCTGTTCTCAACGGTCCCAGTGAGATCAGTTGTGGTTAGTGTCAGCCCGATGTCATGCCGGATTTGAAATAATATGCGGTTGCCTGACCCCGGGTTTTTACACCCAATTTGTCATAAATGTTGGATAGGTGAAATTTGACCGTGTTAATGGAAATCTCTAACTCCGCGGATAACTCACGGTTCGACAACCCATTGGCCAGTGCTTCCAGTATTTTCCTTTCTTTGCCAGAGAGGCTGTTGATCGGATCTGTGTTCAATTTGCGGATATCGACAAATGGGAAAGCCATTTTCCCGGCGGCAACATCCGCGCAGACATCCAACAATCCTTCAACCGCATCAGAGCGCGAAGCAAATCCTGCGGCCCCAGCCTGCATTGCCAAACGTGGAAGGTCCCCGGAAGGGTCACCATAAACCACAATTTTCGGCGCGTTAATATACTCCCTCATGACCTCGATTAATTTCACAGCACCCAATTGCGGAAGCTTCCAATCGATGATCCCCACCTCCACTGGCACACGCGATGCCAACCCTAAAAAACCCTCGGCTGTGGAGGTCGTCGCAACGACAGAGAATCTCTGACTGCGTTCAAAAAATTCTGACATGGCACTTAGAACCAAAGGGTTGCTATGTGCCAAAATGAGTTGAATCTTAATGTCCGTTTTTGACATATTGCTGTCGCTCCCTGCATAACCTACCCGTTTGGGTGGGGGAAAATTCGGTATACATCCGTATTCTGCACCTTTTGGGTGGGTTATTTCCCACCCTATTAGATACCCACTTGCCGTCTTAACTTACGTTGCTGAATTTCTCAAGTTATCCTTTTCTAAGGTTCACGAACACGCCGTCAGGTCAAAAGTCAGGATCAGAAATGACAACTAAAATCTTTCCCAAACTGGTAATCCCAGAAACAATCGCTGCGGGGCCAGGACCGGGCAATACAGATCCACGCGTTTTGGCGGCTTTTGCTGGCGCTGGTTTAGCCGACCACATGCAGCCCGACGTGCTGCGCGGGATGGTGGAAAGCAAATTGATGTTGCGTCAAATCTGGGGCACTAAGAACGCGTACACATTGGGCGTTGCTGGCACCGGCTGGAGCGGCCTCGATACTATGTTCTCTGCGGTTCTGCCTGGCGATAAAGTTGTGGCATTCACCAACGGCACATTTTCGGGCATCGACGGGCTGACTCTGCGCATCAAAGCCGCCACACGTGAAGAACTGGCAAAAAACGCGCTGGATCCACAAGCTGCTAGCGTCGTTACGATTGAAGTGCCCCACGGCCAACCCGTTACAGATGAAATCGTTGAAGCGGCCTTGGCAGAGCACAAACCAAAATGGGCCTTTATGGCGCATTGGGAAACAGGTTCCGGTGTTGTTAACGACATCAAGGGGTTTTCCGACGCCTGTGAAAATCACGGTGTTATGGGCCTTGTGGATGCGGTGTCGTCGCTTGGCGTCGAAGATTTCGCGATTGATGACTATCCTGGGGTTGCGGGTTGGGCGTCGTGCCCACAAAAAGGCCTGTGCAGTCTGCCGCTGACCTACGCACCAGTCAGTTTCCGTGACGAATACATCGAAACCTTGCGCGCAAATGGTGCCTACACCTTTGTTCACAATCCGATTTTTGAAGCCCGTCACTGGGCCATTATTGGCGGCAAAGATGTTGAAAAAGGCACATATCACCGGACGCATTCCGCATACGCCGTAGCTGCATTTCACGAAAGTCTGCGCCTGACGCTGCAAGAAGGGATCACGGCCCGGGCCAAAGCCTATCGCACCCATGAAGCCGTCCTGAAAGAAGCCGTAACCTTGATGGGCTGCGAGGTAACGTCGAACATGACCAGCCTTGTGGTTCTTAATCTGCCGGGCGATCTGGCGGGCCGCGAAATGGAACTGGTGCAAAACTGTCGTGCCCGTGGGTTTGGCATTTGGCCAACACTTTCATCCCCGGTTCAGGTCCGCATAGGCATTCTGAACCTGACAACCCGTCACTCCATCACTCAGATTGTGCGTCTCTTTGGCGAAGCGATTGAGGAACTGGGCGGTGACGCCAACAAAGCCGCGGTTATGTCCCTGTTGGACAGCCGTTACGGCACCTGTGTTGACGCTTAAGGAGGTGAACAATGGATATTCATGAATACCAAGCCAAAGAAATCTTGTCGGGCTTCGGAATAGAAGTACCAACCGGGGCGCTTGCTTATAGCCCCGAACAAGCCGCATATCGTGCCCGTGAATTGGGTGGTGATCGTTGGATCGTAAAGGCGCAAGTTCACGCAGGTGGCCGCGGCAAAGCGGGTGGCGTGAAACTTTGTGACAGTGAAGCGGAAATCTATGATGCGAGTGAAGCTCTCTTTGGTAAAAACTTGGTGACACACCAGACTGGTCCTGAAGGCAAAGGCATTTATCGTGTTTATGTGGAAAGCACAGTTCAGATTGAACGTGAAATCTATCTTGGTTTTGTCCTAGATCGTTCCAGCCAACGCGTGATGATTGTGGCCTCCTCTGAAGGTGGCATGGACATCGAAGATATTTCTGTCGAAAAACCTGACAGCATTGTGCGTTCAACCGTTGAACCTGCAGTTGGCCTGCGTGATTTTCAGGCGCGTGAAATTGCTTTTGAACTGGGTCTTGAGCCGGGGCAAATTCAGGCCATGGTGCGCACGCTTCAGGGCTGTTACGCCGCATTCAGTGAAATGGATGCGACAATGGTGGAAATCAACCCGCTGGTCGTGACCTCTGATAGCAGAATTGTCGCGCTGGACGCAAAAATGAGCTTTGACGACAATGCACTGTTCCGTCACCCGCAGATTGCCGAATTGCGCGATAAGTCCCAAGAAGACCCACGCGAAAGTCGTGCTGCGGATCGTGGCCTGTCTTATGTTGGCCTAGATGGCAATATCGGCTGTATCGTGAATGGTGCGGGCTTGGCAATGGCGACCATGGACACCATCAAGCTGGCCGGCGGCGAACCTGCCAATTTCCTCGATATTGGCGGCGGAGCATCCCCTGAACGTGTGGCGAAAGCCTTCCGTTTGGTGCTGTCTGACAAAAATGTTCAAGCCATTTTGGTCAACATATTTGCTGGTATCAACCGCTGTGACTGGGTGGCAGAGGGCGTTGTTTTGGCGCTCAAAGAGCTGAACATCGACATTCCCGTAGTGGTCCGTCTTGCCGGCACCAACGTCGAAGAAGGGCAGAAAATTTTGGCACAATCCGGTTTGCCAATTATTCGCGCCAGTACCTTGTTGGAAGCCGCAGAACGTGCGGTTTCCGCATGGAACAGTGATAATGCACACTCAACACGTAACTCAGGGGGCGCATCATGAGCATCCTAATTGATCGTAATACACCCGTTATCGTGCAAGGCATCACCGGCCGTATCGCAAGGTTTCACACCAAAGATATGATGGATTACGGCACCAATATTGTTGGCGGCGTTGTGCCGGGCAAAGGTGGTGAAGTTGTTGATGGCGTGCCAGTGTTTGACACGGTAAAGCAAGCGGTTGAGGCCACTGGTGCCGAAGCCAGCATCGTGTTTGTTCCCCCTCCCTTTGCTGCGGATTCAATCATGGAAGCCGCCGACGGTGGTATCCGCTATTGCGTCTGTGTGACCGACGGGATCCCTGCACAAGACATGATCCGCGTGAAACGGTATATGTATCGTTACCCACAGGCAAAACGTATGGTGCTGACCGGTCCAAACTGTGCCGGAACCATCAGCCCAGGTAAGGCCCTTTTGGGCATTATGCCTGGCCACATTTACCTCAAGGGTACCGTCGGCATCATCGGACGTTCAGGTACATTGGGCTATGAAGCGGCCGCACAGCTTAAAGAACTGGGCCTAGGTGTTTCGACCTCTGTTGGTATTGGCGGAGATCCGATCAACGGCTCGTCTTTCCGTGATATTCTGGAATGGTTCGAAAATGACCCGGAGACCGAAGTGATCGCCATGATTGGTGAAATCGGTGGGCCACAAGAAGCCGAAGCGGCGGAATACATCCAAAAGCACGTGACCAAGCCGGTGGTGGCATATGTTGCCGGTCTGACAGCACCCAAAGGCCGGACGATGGGTCATGCCGGTGCGATTATTTCTGCCTTTGGTGAAAGCGCCAGTGAAAAGGTCGAAATCCTGTCGGCCGCCGGTGTCACAGTTGCAGAAAACCCTGCAGTCATTGGTGAAACTATCGCACGTGTCCTGAAAGAAAAGGTGACCCAATGATAAAACCTTCGGTTCTTGTCACGCGCCGTTGGCCTGTGGCGGTTGAAGCTCGTCTCAACGAGCTTTACGACGTGACCTTCAATGAGGGGGACATTCCGATGTCTCCCGCCGAATTCCGCGCTGCTCTTGGTAAATACGATGCAATTTTGCCAACGGTGACAGATAATCTGGGGCCTGACTCCTTGGATGTTACCAGCGCGAAAACCCGCATTTTAGGTAATTACGGTGTTGGCTATAGCCACATCAACGAGGATGCGGCGCGCAAGTTGGGGCTGACATTGACCAATACACCAGATGTGCTGTCTGATTGCACGGCTGATATTGCGATGACACTTTTGTTGATGTGTGCCCGTCGTGCTGGCGAAGGCGAACGCGAATTGCGGACGGGTGAATGGACGGGCTGGCGCCCAACCCATTTGGTTGGCACAAAAGTTGCGGGTAAAACTTTGGGTATCGTTGGTTTTGGCCGGATCGGCCAAGAAATGGCACGCCGAGCGCATCATGGTTTTGGGATGAAAATTCTGGTGCAAAACCGATCAAAAGTCGCACCAGAGATATTGGCCAAATATGATGCAATCCAAGTCGATACGCTAGAAGATCTACTTCCGCAGTCAGATTTTGTTTCGCTGCATTGCCCTGGTGGTGCTGCCAATAAACACCTGATTAACGGCGCACGTCTTGACCTGATGAAGCCAAACGGCATCCTGATTAACACCGCCCGTGGTGAAGTTGTGGATGAACGCGCGCTTGTTCAATCGCTTAGCTTTGACACCATTGGTGGTGCGGGTCTTGATGTTTTTGATGGCGAACCCAAGGTCAACCCAGATCTCCTGCAATGCGACAACCTTGTAATGCTGCCACACCTTGGCAGCGCCACCAAGGAAACCCGTGAAGCAATGGGTTTTCGGGTTCTCGACAATCTCGAAGATTTCTTCGCTGGCCGCACTCCTCGCGACCAAGTGGCTTAACACAACGTTCTGGCGGAACTTCCGTCAGTCCCCTCCCTATTTTGAAAGGAAAGCCCCATGAGCTTTTTCCCAATTGAACAAGCACCCGCACGTCTTAATCGCAGTGAACTTGCCGTTCCTGGGAGTCAGCCTGACATGTTTGAGAAAGCCGCAAAATCTGACGCGGATGTGATTTTTCTTGACCTCGAAGATGCGGTTGCACCGGATGAGAAAGAACAGGCCCGAAAAAACATCATAGAAGGTCTGAATGACATCGACTGGGGCAGTAAATCTATGTCCGTGCGTATCAACGGCCTTGATACCCACTATATGTACCGCGATGTTGTGGACGTGGTGGAACAGGCCGGCGAACGCCTTGACCTCATCATGATCCCCAAGGTTGGCACTGCTGCTGACGTTTACGCGATCGATATGATGGTCACACAGATCGAAGACGCGAAGGGCCTGAAAAAACGCATCGGCTTTGAACATATCATCGAAACCGCCTTAGGCATGCAGAACGTGACAGAAATCGCGGGTGCTTCCAAGCGCAACGAAAGCCTGCACTTTGGTGTGGCCGATTATGCCGCCTCTACCCGTGCGCGTACCACTATCATTGGTGGCGTGAACCCGGATTACTCAGTCCTGACCGACCCAGATGCTGACGGCAATCGTGAAACCCATTGGGGTGACATGTGGCATTATGCGCTGGCGCGTATGGTTGTTGCAGCGCGCGCCAATGGCCTGCGCCCGGTTGACGGCCCATTTGGTGATTTCAAAGACCCAGCAGGCTATAAAGCGGCGGCAAAACGTGCGGCGGTTCTAGGCTGTGAAGGTAAATGGGCAATTCACCCAAGCCAACTCGCACTTGCGAACGAAGTTATGTCACCGTCCGAGGCTGAAGTGACCAAAGCCCAGCGTATTCTCAAAGCGATGGCCGAAGCAGAAGCGGCTGGCAAAGGCGCTGTATCTTTGGATGGTCGTCTGATTGACTATGCTTCAATCCGCCAGGCCGAAGTTCTGGTGGAAAAAGCCCGCCAGATCTCAGCAGCTTAACAGATGGCGTATGCGCAAACAGGTTCGCTTCGTGACGATGCCCTTGGCATTTTCAAGCAAGCGGTGAAAGCCGCAGACCCTGCGCATGCGCTTCGCAAAAATTGTCTGCCCATCCTTTCCCTGTGGTGGAAAAAAGGGGGGCGGACGTATCTTGTGGCCATTGGTAAAGCCGCCCTGCCATGTTGGCAGAGGCCCTGCACCACTTCAAAGCACCCTATGACGCTCTCGCAGTCACCCATGCTGAAACCGACATGGATGTTCCAAGCGCCACCGTTCTACACGCAGGCCATCCCGTTCCCACTGAACGCAGCCTAGCTGCAAGCGAAGCCGTGGTTTCACGTTTACCGTCAGAAACTGCACACGATTAGGTCATAACCCTGATTTCCGGTGGGGGAGGGCTTGTTGCCACCTCAGTTCAGGGGGTAGGTTTTGATGGCAACGACTTATCAATCAGGCTTTGCTGGGCGCTGGGCTAGGCATCGTTCAAATGAACCTTGTGTGCCAACAGCTTAGCCGTCTAAAAAGTGGTGGTTTTACGCTATGCAGATCCGGCTCGGATCACGGCTTACATTCTTTCAGATGAGACCGGTGATGACTTGCGCGCCATTGCCAGCGGTCCGACCGTCGCACCAAATGCGGATCGTGCCACCGCCGGAACGGTCTGCAAAGACGCTGGGATTTGGGCGAGACTGCCGGGCAGCGTACGCAATTACCTCAGTCTAGAAGAAGAAATTCCAATTTCAGTTTCTGACGTGCAGAACCATTTGATCGACTCAAACCGCCACAGCTTACGTGCTGCCTTGCAGGCCTCGCCACCTAAATATAATGCTCATATAGCCTCAGACCCATTAATCGGCGATGTTGAAGAAGTCGCTCAAAAAGTTGCTGCAACCTGCTTGCAGGCCAACCCAAGCAGGCCTGTGCTTTGTTGTTTGGTGGGGAACCCACGGTTCGGATTAAAGGCAACGGCCGTGGCGGGCATAATCAGGAACTCGCCCTCAGGGCCGCCATAATCCTGCCTCAACGGCTGGTCTTATCACGGTTACGTTCTGGTCTCTTTCGAGCAATGTTTGCAATGAAGGAGACAATAAATGGCAATACGATACAGCGACAAATTTCGCCGTGATGCGTTCCGGATCGCAACCATCAGTGTCCTTACAAGACCGAAAGTTGCGTCAGATTTTGGGGCTAATTTTCGACTCTGAATAAGTGGATG